>Ga0315336_1000381_pt1 | contig 132822 bp, 98 predicted proteins | sample ASW5metaG_FD_204512 | JGI IMG/M metagenome (GOLD analysis project Ga0315336, IMG submission 204512) | Ammonia-oxidizing marine archaeal communities from Monterey Bay, California, United States - ASW #5 | ecosystem: Environmental > Aquatic > Marine > Intertidal zone | place: USA: California... | reverse complement strand
GTGACGCGGTGAAGTTGGTGACCGAGCAGCGCTACAGCGTGGCCGAGGCTGCTCGGAATCTCGGTAGACATGCCAATTTGCTGCGGAGTTGGAAGCAGTAGAGTGAAGCGACGAATGAACAGTACGAAGCAGGACTCACGGAGGACGTACGCATAGAACTGGCATGGTTGAAGGCGGAGAACAAGCGGCTGCGGATGGAGCGGGAAATATTGCCTCTGAATATGTCAATTGTGTGGCGTCAAATTTTCACGCTGCCTTGTTGTTGAGAACAGCTTTCCAGCGGAAGCAGGGGCTCACTTGAGCCGGCCCCTGCTGGAGTTGGAGGGTTATTCGGACTTTGTCATTTCAGTTTTCCGTCAAAACGCGTTTGCGCGGTCTGGGGACACGCCGATCGTGACTGATTTGGTCAAGGCCACATGCGACAGGATGCACGAACAAATTATCGGCGCTCGTGCGCAAACCGACCGCGGCTCCTTCCAACATAGCCACTTGCTTCGTCGAACGCAGTGCCGCACAATGGTCGCAGTCGTGTTGCCGGTCTCGGCACGCGAAGGCTCTTAGATAGACCGCTGTGGACGTCTCATGCTTGCCAAGCTGTTTACCTACTCGCTATTCGGGATCGAAGCGCATCCGGTTGAGGTCGAAGTCGACATCTCACCCGGGGCGATGCCCAAGACGATTCTCGTCGGGCTCGCCGAGGCGGCCGTCAAGGAGAGCACGCACCGCGTCGAGCGGGCTCTGGTGAATAGCGGTTACACGAGACCCATCGATCGCATCGTGATCAACCTTTCGCCGGCCGACCTGCCCAAAGATGCCGCTTCGTTCGACTTGCCGATCGCCCTGGGACTACTGGCGGCCAGCGGGCAGTTAAAGTCCGATCGGTTCGAGCAGTACGCGTCGGTCGGCGAGCTCGCGCTGGACGGATCACTCCGCCCGATCCAAGGCTCGCTCTCGATGGCGCTCGTCGCCAAGCAGCAAGGGAAACGGGGGCTGTTGGTTCCGGTCGGCAACGCCGAGGAAGCGGCCGTGGTTGATGGAATCGAAGTGATCGCCGTCAGCTCGCTTTCCGAAGCCGTGGGTTTTTTTACAGAGCAATTGCCGCTGGAGCCGGTCGCCTTCAGTTGGCAGGATGCCGTGCAGGAGTTCGGCTCGTATCAGATCGACTATGCCGACGTCAAAGGACAGGAACTCGCGAAACGAGCTGTCGTCGTGGCCGCCGCCGGCTTTCACCATCTGTTGATGATCGGGTCACCGGGGACAGGGAAGACACTGCTCGCCCAACGGCTCGGCAGCATTCTGCCGCAGCTCTCGCGGGATGAGAGTCTCGAGACAACGCGGATCTATAGCGCCGTCGGCCGGTTGACGCCGGATCAAAGCCTCGTGCTCATCAGGCCTTTTCGTTCACCGCACCACACGATCAGCGAAGCGGGGCTCGTCGGCGGCGGCAGCACACCCGCGCCGGGCGAAATAAGTCTCGCTCACAACGGCGTGCTATTCCTTGATGAGCTGCCTGAATTCAATCGCCGCACACTCGAAGTGATGCGGCAGCCTTTGGAACAAAATGACGTTACCATTTCGCGTGCGATCGGCAGTGTGACATTTCCCGCGAGGCTCATGCTCGTCGCGGCGATGAACCCCTGCCCTTGCGGGTATCGAGGCGACCCGCGTCGCCAATGCCACTGTGGCCCCATGCAGGTCGAGCGGTACTTGGCTCGCATTAGTGGTCCGCTCCTGGATCGAATCGACATTCACGTCGAAGTGCCCCCGGTTCCGTTTCGGGAACTCAAGGACGACCAGGTCGGCACCACCAGCGAACAGATGCGCGAACAGGTGATCGCGGCACGCGAATTTCAGACCCATCGGTTCCAGCGCGAGTCGAATGATCTCAACGGCAAGATGACGCCGCGACAGATTCGCAAACACTGCAAGCTCGATCCGGAGGCCGAACACTTGCTCAAGGCGGCTATGGAAGAAACGGGGCTCTCGGCCCGCGCTCACGACAAGATCCTGCGACTAAGCCGCACGATCGCCGACTTAGAGCAATGCGAGAACATCACGGCCATCCACCTGAGCGAAGCAATCAACTACCGAACGCTCGATCGCCGCTATTGGACGTGAAACGGCGACTTTTTCAAGCGCAAGCTGTTTTGCTGTAGCTAATTACACGCTATCCGCCATGGAAGCCGCCGGTCGACGGTGGCCCCGTCAGCGCATCCTGTCAGCCGGTACAAATCGCGTAAAACTGCTCATCCTTTCCACATTGCGGATGTTACGCAAAAGCTCTCACGCACATAACCCGATAACTAATACAGTTCAGCCAGAGTGACGTTGCGTCCGGGTACCGAGCCGCGCTGCGTACACGTGCTGCGCGAGGACGTTGTATGAGACGCATGCTGGCCCCTCTTCAGAGGGAGTTTGGCGAAGCGCGAGTGGCTGAGATGCGCTTTGATAGACAGGCTGTGAAGACGGATTCATTGGAAGGTGCGACGCGATGAACCTCCACGTCATGCTGCTGGCTTCGACTGTGTCGCTGTTCGCAGCGATGTGGTCGCATGACGGTGGAATCAAGTCCAGCCCGGGCATCGCGTCTGATTTTCATCTACCGACGATCGCAACGCGACCACTGACGGATGTCAACATTGCCGGTCGCTCTGGAGCACTGCCGGTTGAAGCAAACCCGCCGCACGTTGAGACAACAGTTGCAACGATCAATGCTCGCACAACGGTGCATCGTGCCTCAGATGGTTCCACCGACGTGCCGGTCGACGACAGCCAGATGTTTCTCTGCTGCGAAGCGCCCCTCATTTCGCAGCACAACCGATCGCACGGCATCGAAGTTGAAACGGCCACGCACGATTCTCGTCGCGAGTGTCGCGAACGGTCGACTCGCGATAGAGACCTTTCTCCGTCAGACGAGTGGATGTTCGGCGGTTGTGACGCTCCGCTGTGCCAAGCGGAGCTGTCAGGCGAGGACGAGGCTGTGCAGCAGAGCAGGGAAGCCGCGTATGCGAACGTGAACAGCGCGCGATCATGTCCCGAGGACTCTTGGCTGCGAGAGCCGGTCGATTGCGGCTACGGACCGAGTCACAGCTACGCGGGCTTTTTTTGTAACTCGGGGGATTGTCAGACAACGCGTGAGCAGGTCCCTGTTGCCACGAAAGAGGTCGAACGTGTCGTAGCGGCGTTCGCTGCCGCCGTGTGGCCCGCCGATACGCGGCTTCATGAATCGATTCGAGCCGACGCGAACATGGCCGCCTTTCAATACGAGCAGCTTGCAAGTCGGGCGTCGCGAGAATTGGCGGCCGCCCGCCGCCGGGCGTGGGCATGGGCCGGCAGTCTGGCGCAACAACTCGTCAGTTCGCTGAGAGAATTCGAGGCAGCATCCCGCGTGTCGACCGAGGAAAAGAGCGACCGCGTCCTGCGGTAGGTCGAATTTCAGTCGTCGCCCGATTCCGGCCGCCCGTCGACAAACGGGCGTTATCTTCGTCACTTGCCCCACAACGGGTGCGCCGTCACTCGTTCTCCTCGGCCAGCGCGTGAGCCAAACCGGCTTCGGCTGTGGGGAATCGAAGTTCAGTCATCAGTTCGTCGCGTAGCCGCGCGTTGGAACAGCATTTGCCGAATTGTTCGGGGCTGCCTTTCGAATCCGTGGAGAAGGTCGGCTCCGGTGCTCCGAGTCGGTCGGCCATCAACCCGTAAAACTCTCGTTTGAGAATCGGGTTTCCGTCACTGACGAGGTAGGTGGTTCCCGGTCGACCTCGCTTTTCACAGGCCAAAACGGCTCCGACCGCATCGTCAATGTGAATGAGATTGATGAACGCATCAGGGTCGTCTAGGACGGACTCGGCTGATCGCAGCGCGTCGATTCGCCGCGTGAGCCGACCCGGGCCGTAGATGCCCGCCAACCGGAGCACGTTTGCACCGGTGCCCGAAGTCGCTTGATCAGAAGGAAAGAATTTCCACACGACCGCCTCGGCTTCCAGACACGCCTTGCCGTTTTCTCGCACCGGCTCGCAGGCCGATTCTTCATCGACCCATTCGCCCTCAGATTGGCCGTAGACGCTCGTGCTGGAGATGTAGATCAGTCGGCTCACGCGCGACCGCGTGGCGCGGAGTACATTCGATAGACCCTCGACGTACAAGGTACGCTGAGAAACGTCCGAACGCCGGCCGCGAGCGACGGCATACAACAACGTGTCAGCGACTGGCAGTCGTGAGAGCGTATCGGGTAACAACACGTCGCCGACAATCGGCTCGACGCCCATCCGAGACAACCGGTCGGCGTTACCTTCCGAACGCGTCAGCGCGGTCACGTCGTCTCCGGCATCGAGCCAGGCTCTAGCTACGCGTTGCCCGAGATAACCGCAGCCGACGATCAGTCTTCGCATGGTGCCTTCTTGCCGGAATCGTGGTTCATTCCCGTCCGGCTTCACGCAGGAAACGCCGGGATGTCTGCATCACATAGCTTTCGGCACCGGCATATCCGATGGCGCGGTAGCCCTGCTCGCGAGCCCAGTTTGCTTCCTCGGGACTGCCTACGGGAAAGCCGGCGGCGATATCATACTGCTTGCAGGCCGCCAGAATTTTTTCTGCCGCCTCGACAACCTTCGGATGTTGTCGCTCGCCGGGCACACCGTACGACATCGCCAGATCACCTGTGCCGACCCACAGGCAGTCGAGCCCGACGGCTGCGATCTCTTCGATGTTCTCCACGCCCTCGGGATCCTCAATAAGCGCTAACAGCGCGACGGTGTCGTTCACGTCTCGAAAGTAATCCTGCGTTTCGACGCGCCCCCACTTCGTTCCGCGACCCGGACCGAAACCGCGATTGCCTTCCGGCGGGTACAGGGCCGCGTTCTTCAGGCTACGGGCATCGTCGGCCGTGCGGCAGTGCGGGATGAGAACCCCCTGCGCTCCGAGGTCGAGAACGTGCATGACCGTTTCGGGATCGTTGTTGTGCAGCACCCGTACGATGGGAACCGTCTCTCCGGCATAGCAACCCTGCGTAAGCCGATCGATGGTGCTGAGATCCATCGCGCCGTGTTCACCGTCGAGAAGCACAAAATCGAAACCGGCGTAGCCGAGGATTTCGCATAAGCCAGATTCAGGCAACCGGACAGAACTCGAATAGACGGTTCCGCCGGAGGCCCAGATCTCTTTGACCTTGTTCGCGCGCACACGCATGTCGTTCGTGTTCCCCAAAACCTGATCGACTCGAGGAGCCTGCGAATCCGGCGCAGCCTGTTCGAGGCATCGAGCCTATGAATTGTTGCGGTGGCCGCTTCGGTGAGCCTATCAACATGTGCGCGGCAAACCAACCACCGGCGTTTTCGTGAACGACATGCCACGGCGCGGCTCGACGGTTGACGCTCGACGCTCCGGGCGGTGTTGCTGGGTCCGGGCAATGTTCCGGAATCGGAATCGATTCGCACAAAAAATGCTGTAAATATAGCACGCGTTCGTTATGATGGACGGCGATACTACGATACGAAAGGTGTTGCCGATGGCAGGTCGGATTGATTGCGACGTCGTTGGAAAATTTCGCAAGCCGACGCCACAAGGAGTTGTCTCGTGTGTGTGCATCGACGCCCGTTGACCACCATTATATTTGCAATTCTGCTGACGCAGTCTTGGGTCGAAACAGTTTCGCGAGCTGCCGACGCAACGAAGACCGCTCCGGCGTCGAAACCGGCGGACGACGCCGATGACAGCCGCATCGACTTCATCTATCTCGCCGGTGATCGGCCCGTGTTGATTCGCGTGCGGCTTGAAGTCGATGGAAAAGGGTTTCGCCGGGCGTGGCGCGACCACATCCAAACGATCTTCGATCGGCACGACAAGAACTCCGACGGCTTACTCACCTCTGACGAGATCAAAAAGTTTTCCAACGACGGACTATCCGGCGAAGACAGCATGTTGGCCGAGTTGTTCGCATCGCATCGGACCCGGGCGACCGATCAATTCCTCGACCGGCACACCGACGTCATCCGCACGGTGACGTTTTCATCGAACGGCCGTTGGCTCGCTTCCGGCAGCGACGATACGACGATCAAACTGTGGGATGCAAAAACCGGCGCGCTCGAAGCCACTCTTAACGGGCACGAGAACGAGGTTCGCGGCGTGGTGTTTTCGCCCGACGACAAGACGATCGCCTCGGGCAGTCGCGATGGAACGCTCAAGTTATGGGATGTGGACGGTCGGTCTCTGAAAGCGACGCTCAGCGGACACGACGGTCCGGTGACCTTTGTCGCCTTTGATCCCAGCGGCAAGCAGCTTGCTTCGAGCAGCATCGACGAAACGATTCGCATTTGGGATGTAGAAAACGAAAACTCGGTCCGAACTCTGCTCGGGCACACCGACTATGTTTGGTCGTTGGCATTTTCGCCGGACGGGCGGACGCTCGTTTCGGCCAGCGACGACGGAACCGTCCGCGTTTGGGACGTTGCCTCGGGTGTGGAACGCTTTACGCTCACCGGGCACGACAAACAGGTCTGGTCGGTTGCCGTATCGCCCGATGGAACAAGCATTGCCTCAGGTGGCCCCGATGGTACGGTGCGGTTGTGGAACCTGGCCAACGGCCGATTGCGTTCGGTGCTGCGAGGCCACGAATCGGCCGTGCGATCAGTCGCCTTTTCACCCGATGGAAACAGGCTGGCCTCGGCGAGTTGGGATGAAACGATTCGACTGTGGGACGTCTCGAGCCGGAAAGCCGTTCACGTCATCAACGGTCACACGGAATACGTGCACACCGCCCTATTTTCGCCCGATGGAAAGAACCTGGCCAGTGGAAGTGAAGATCGCACGCTTCGCTATTGGGACGTCGAAAGTGGAAAAGAGAAGGAATTCCTCCGAGTCGGCGCCGTCAATGCCCGGCAGTTGGGCCGCTTGTTTCGGCGTGAGCGGTTGGGACCGTTTCAAAGCCGGTTGTTCCCGTCTCGCGACATCGTCAACACGGCCACCGGTCAAAACGAATCGCAAGGTTCGGTGACAAGTCAGCTCATTGGCCGGATCGACGAGGACGAAGACGGCCGCCTTTCCGCCGAGGAACTGGAAGTGGCCTACGGGTCGTTGTTGAAGCTCGATACGAACGACGATGAAACGATCACGTTCAACGAACTGTTGGAAGTTCAAAAACCGTTCGACGACCGTGAGAACCCCGACCAGGCCAACTCTTTGTTTCTCGACCCGATTTTTCCCGTTCCCAGCGGGGGACTTGAGGAGAACACCGTACGCTCTCTGCTCAAGCACTACGACCGCCTCGAGCCGATCCCCGAAGGAGCAGCACCCGGTGAGGTGAAACTGAGACCTTCGGAACTGGCCATCGGTGAGACCCTCTTCGAGCAGTACGATGCCGACGGCGACGGGCAGTTCGACGTCAACGAGCTGGGTACATTTCTTAGTACAACTCAGCCGAGCTACGAGTTCACGGTGCGTGTTGGTGATCTTCAAGGCGGTGGGCCTCGCGTTGAACTTGTTTCCTCATCGGAGTCTGACGGCGGGACGGCACACAACGACGAAGAGAACAACACGACGGCGATCGTCATCGGCAGCGTGCAGCTCGATGTTGACGTCGCCGCATCGGACGCGACCGGCTCGCGCGTCCGGGACACGTACTTGCAGCAGTTCAAGGCGACCGACGCCGACAACAACGGTTATCTTGATCCGCTGGAAACCCAGAACAACGTCTTTTTTCAAAACGTGTTCGCGTTAATCGACCGCGACAAGGACGAAAAGCTATTCGAACGCGAATTGATCGCGTTTATCGATGAGCGAGTCGAATCGTCGCGGTCGCGCACGGTGCTCAGCATTCTCGATCAGGGTCATAACCTGTTCGACATCTTGGACATCAACGGTGACCGCAGGCTGGGGCAACGCGAGTTCGCAATGGCTATCGGCAGACTGAAAATGTGGGATGAAAATGGCGACGGACAACTCGCTCAGAGCGAAATACCAAGGCACTTTCGTCTATCGTTCGGTCCAGAAGGCTTAGGGCTTCCGGGAACACAGGCCGCGGCCGCCGCACCAGCGGCGACAAACCGAGGCACGACCGTGCCGGTCTCGGGGCCAGTCTGGTTTCAGAAGATGGACCGCAACCGCGACGGTGACGTCTCTCGCCGCGAGTTCCTGGGCAGGCTGGCCGACTTTGATCGAATCGACGCGAATGGCGACGGCTTGATCGAGTCGCAGGAGGCACAAGCCGCCTCCGATGCGAACGAAAAAGGGAAAGAGTAACGCTCTTTTGTCGGCACCCAGCCTGCACCCGCCAGTCGACGAAACGATCGTGGCTGTTTTGGTGGTCGGCTTGAGGTTTCCCCGGCGAGTCGGTTCAATTGAATGATCGTTTGATCGTAGAGCGATCCCAAAACCCGGTTGTGGTGGTCTTTCACTCGACAACTGAAGGGCGGGCATCACCCATCAGAGGGTCTTGGGACCACTTCTAGAAGCCGTCCCAAAACCCGGTTGTGGTGGAATTTGACCCTACAAATCAAGGGCACTCGTTATCCATCAGAGGGTCTTGGGACCACTTCTAAAGGTGATCGGCGCGTCAACCCACTTGCACTTGAACGGCGGAAACACGATGGGCTTTTTTACAAACACGTCGCGCGGCAGGGGCCGTTGCACTCTTCACCAACATTTGACGAGTCTGACGCACGTGCCGCCGGGCATCCGTCTGGTCGCCGTCTATTGCTTATGGTTGCTCTTAGGCTGCTTCAGTTGCCTGCATAATTCATCAGCCGAAGAGATTCCCGGTCGTCGCGCGCTGAACCTGGCAGCAAACGTTTCCGCAGACCAAACTGACCCATCGTCGGCCGCAACGGGAATGCTTTGGGTTTACGTGGGAACCTACACCACCGGGAAGAGCAAGGGCATCTACCTCTATCGACTCGATTTGGAATCCGGTTCTCTGACGCCTTCCGGCACACCAGCCGAAGTGATCAATCCTTCGTTTGTTGCGATCCACCCCAATCGGCGATTTTTGTACTCGGTCAACGAAGTCCCCAGGCGAGACGGGAAAAACACCGGAGCGGTGAGCGCGTTTTCCATCGATCCGAAGACGGGAACGCTCACGTATCTCAATGACGCGTCCTCCGGGGGAGCCGGCCCGTGTCACCTTGTGGTCGACGGCGAGGGCAAGAACGTGCTCGTTGCCAATTACGGCGGCGGCAGCGTCGCGGCTTTGCCGATCGACGAAAACGGCCAGTTGAGCCGGGCGTCGGCCTTTATTCAGCACGCTGGTTCGAGCGTGAACCCCGATCGGCAAGAAGGGCCGCACGCCCACTCGATCAACCTTGATTCTGCAAACCGCTTCGCAATGGCGGCTGATTTAGGTCTCGACAAGATTTTGATCTATCGGTTTGATTCCAAACGGGGAAGGCTCTCAGTCGGTGAAACACCGTGGGCAAAGGTGTCGCCGGGCGCGGGGCCTCGTCACTTTGCCTTCCATCCGAGTGGAAACTATGCGTATCTGATCAACGAGTTGGCTTCCACGGTTGACGCCTTTGCCTACGACGCCGAAGCAGGCGCGCTCAAAAACCTGCAAACGATTTCGACATTGCCCGAGGATTTTGAGGGAGAAAGTTACACCGCTGAAGTCCAGGTGCATCCGTCGGGAAAATTCCTTTACGGCTCGAACCGAGGTCATGACAGCATCGCCATTTATTCGATCGATGCGGCAACGGGAAAGCTCACCTTTGTGGGAACCGAGTCAACCCGGGGCAAGACACCGCGCAATTTTGGTATCGATCCGACGGGGATGTATTTGCTGGCAGCCAACCAAAGTACTGACACGATCGTCGTCTTTCGGATCGACCAAGAGACGGGCAAGCTCGACGCGACAGGAAACGTGGTCGAAGTGCCGTCGCCCGTTTGTGTGAAGATGATGCCGATCGAGCCCTGATGCTTCGCTCGTGCGACGCTCCGCTACTGCGGATGATGCTCTTACTCATTGGCCCAGCGCCTTTTCAAGGCTTCGTAATCTTCGGGTGTGTCGAGATCGGTCACTACAGCCGGATCGTCGATCTCGATCTCATCAATCTCAGAAGCGTGCCGCTCGAGCAAGACGTTCAAACCCTGATCGGCGAGAATCGCTGGAATTTCCTCGACCAGCTTCCAACGGAAGAATGTCGGGTGTCCACGGCGCGAACGATGTCTGGGCACCAGAATGTTGCTGTCTCCGGTCTGCCAGCGTTCGATGAGCCGATCGAGTACGCGAGGCTCCAGCATGGGATGGTCGGCCGGCAGCAGCATCCAACCGTCGTCCGCGCGCGGCCGAAAAAGACGCTCTGTTTCGGCGATGGCGTGCGACACGCTGGCGCGCATGTCGGGAGGATCGGTTTCGGGCCGTACGATGGTCGCCCCCGAACGGCTCACTTCGTCGTACAGCGCATCATCGGCCCGCCGCATGACAACAACCCGCTCGGTCATATCGGGGCGGTCGAGTAAATCTAGCAGGCGAGTGATTACCGTCCGACCTCCAAGCGGCATCAGCAACTTCGGTCGGCCCATGCGGCGGGCAAGCCCCGCAGCCGGTATGATCGCAAACAACCGGCGGCTGACAGAATCTTGGCTGCTGGTGCCTCGGGGGTCCATCATGTCCGGAGATCAGTTTCGTTCGTTTCAACAGGAATGGCAGGTTTCGATCAACGCATTCGATATCGTTGACTCGATGCCGACGCGGCACTCAGGAGACGGTCGTTTCTGGCGCAAGACGCTGGCGGCAGACGTCACCGAACGAAGCGTTTTGAGACAACGCTTGAAATTGTAGCAATTCGTCTTGCCAAATTGGTTCACTGCGGACAAGAATGAGCGTAGGAAGTCATTGGACGGTCGCCTCGATCGACACAAGCACTGCTACCCCTAACCATGTGCGTGCTGCGCGGAGTCTTTCATGAGATGCCTTTTTGCCTCATCGACGTTGTTTTGCCTGCTCGGCTGTGGTGGTTTCTCAGACGCCATGCAGGCGGAGCAACAACACTCCGAGGAAGTTGAGGAAATTGCTGAGAAAAAGATCGAGCGGGCCAACGTCATCGCCGAACGCAAACAGGCCCGACGAGAAGCCGCCAACTTACCGAACGACGGCAAAGGCATCATCGGCAAATTCACACAAGAGGTCGTTGACAAGAAAAAGGTAATGGCCGAGAACTCCGACCTTGTCGAGGTCGACCTAAAGAATTTGGGCGGAGGCTACCTTACGTCCGTTACCACCGCCGCCGTGAACGTCCCTGCCAGGTACGCCACACTCGTCATGGATCACTGGGTCAAGATATTTGAAGTCCAGCACGAGCGGTTTCCGACACTAGAAGAGTACGTCGCGACGATCAAAAAAGAAAATGTGAAATTGGTCATGCTGCCTCTTCACCGGATGTACGCCTACGATGAAGAGACAGGCACGCTGGTGGTGCTGGAAGATACGTCGATCGCGCCGTGACCCCGGCGAAAGAGCAGGTTCACACAAGCCGTCTGCTGCAAAGAAACCGCCGGCAAAGATGTGGTGGAAAGTGGTCCCAGGCCCGCTTACACTTGAAAGAGTACGGGGGGAGAACTGCAACGGGCCCCTTTGATGTGTTTTGCGCATTTAGTATCAGTAAAAAGCGCGAGAACACACGCATTCTGAACAGCCGGTGACATTCGGGCCACGTATCGCCGGCTTTCAGAGTCTTCTCGTATTGGCCCCCGGCATTTCAAGTCGAAACGATGAAGCTTCTCAATGGCCAAACCGCCGGCATTGATTTGGGAACATCATATTCGGCCATCGCCCAGTTGAACTTCTCCGGCAATCCCGTTGTGATCGACAACGCGCAAGGCAAGCCGATCACGCCGTCCATCGTGTCGCTTGGAAATGACGGTGTCGTCACCGTCGGGCCGCAATATGACGAATCGCTGATCGACCCCGAGCGGCGCATCACCGCCATCAAGCGGCAAATGGGTCGGCACGATTTCGCGCTGGTCTATGAGGATAAACGGCTGGCCCCCGAGTTCATCTCGGCGATGATTCTGAAAAAACTCGTCCAGGATGCTTCAACCGCCATTGGACCGATTGCCAATGTCGTCATCACAGTCCCCTACTACTTCAACGAACCTTGCCGGGCGGCGACGCTCGAAGCCGGGCGGATTGCCGGACTCAACGTCATCGACCTCATTAACGAGCCGACGGCCGCTGTGTTGACGTATGCCTGGTTGAAGGGCGACTTCGGCCGACTCGATGCTTCCTTCGAAGAACGAACCGTGCTGGTGTACGATTTGGGCGGTGGTACGTTCGATGTCACCGTCGTCCGGTATTCGCCGACACAGTTCACCGTTTCCGCCACCGATGGTGATACGTTCTTGGGCGGTCTCGATTGGACGGGGCGGCTCGTCGATCATGTCTGCGATGGTTTTCAGGAGAAATACAGCTGCGACCCGCGCGACGACGCCGTCGCCCTGATGAAATTGACCGACCTATGTGATCAAGCCAAGCGGGAACTCAGCGAGCGGTCGCAGGCACTCATCACCGTCGAGTACGACGGTCGGTCACGGACGTTCAACGTCTCGCGCCGCGAGTTCGAAGCGATGACGGCCGACCTCGCGCAACGAACGCTCGACACGACCCAACTTGTTCTCGAAATGGCCGACATCAATCCGAAGGTCCTCGACGAAGTCATTCTCGTCGGCGGTTCAACCTACATGCCCGTTGTCGACAAGATGCTTGAAGATCTGTGCGGACGTCGTCCCTCGCGGGCGCTGAATCCGCAGATCGCCGTCGCCCAGGGAGCCGCCATTCACGCCGCGATGATCGAGGCCCGCGAGACCGGAGGCGACGGCCGCGCGGCTCACGCTTTGGTCAAACGACTCAAGGCGGTCACCACCACCGACGTCAATTCGCACTCGTTGGGCGTCGAAATCAGTAAGGCTGAAATCGCCGGTGAGAAACGCAATCACATCATGATTCCGCGAAACACGGCTCTGCCGTTCGCGTACCGGCAGCAGTTTTACACAACGGTCGCCAATCCCAAAGGAATATCGATCCGATTACTCGAAGGTGAAGCCGACGACGTCTCCGCCTGCACGTTCATCGGTGATTTTCGAATTGTCGACTTGCCCCCCAATCTGCCCGTTGGCTCCCCGGTCGAGGTCACGTATCGGTACGACAGCCGACGCCGCGTACATGTCACGGCTCGCGAACTGACGGGCAACCGGCACGCATCGGTTGAGATCATGCGCGATTCCGGTCTGCACAAAGATGCCTCAGGCGTGCTTCGCCAATTGGCAGAAGAATATCGCGTCGAGTAACAAAGGCGTATGAATCGACGGATCGTCATTTGCATCGGCCTGTCCGGATCAATGCCGAGAACCCCGAGGGCTCATGCCGGCCTTTCGACCGGTCACTCAAGCGGAGCGTGTTTCGACTTGTGTAATGCGTACCATGCATTGAGCGGCGCCTGCTCGCGCGCGACCCGGTCGCTCGGATCGACAAACCGTAGCGGCCGCGGTGCACAGAGAGCCGCCAATTGCAGGATGTCAAATTGTTCTAGCAAGCCGAAACAGAACAACTCTGGTGCTTCCTGAACGCTCTTGTTCTGCTCGATGATCTCCTTCAGGCTGCCGAACGAGCCGCTGAGTTCGATACGATCGATGGCCTGTTGTTCAAGCGCGGCAGCAATGAGAACGAACAAACTACTTCGCGGCCCCGAGGAACGAACGATGACCGGGCTCCCCGGTCGCTCGTGTTTGAGCCAACGGGCGATCGACGCCAATTGACTGGTCTGCACGCCCAGCGGCCGGTCACCGACGGCAGATAGCAATAGGCCCATGAGGAAATCACGTCCCTTAATCTTCGACTCACCGAAGTAGAACGGGTCAAGGGCCAAGACACGATGGTTGCCGTCGAGCAACCGTTCGACGTCTTTAGATAGGCTCTTGCGACCGTTCTCGGAGACGACGACGACGGTCGGGCTGTTGTCGTCGGCTCCCTCTTTAGCGAGTTCGACGGCCGGGACGGTCCAGTCGCCGCCGATTCGCAGCCGCCAAAATGTCGCGTTCACGCCATCAGCGACTTCGCCGCCGTTACGTATTGCCTGAACGTGGTATTTCCTGGCCCTCACAACGTCTCGCAGTGCTCGTGTTCGGCGATCGCGCCAACGCTTCGCGGCGGCAGCGTCGTTGGGAAGGGCCGCATCTTGTGGCAAATTCTCCATGAGGGAAACAGCCAGAGAGTGGAAACTGGCGTTGTCCGACGGGACGTCGACTTCCAACTGCTCGAAGGTCAGCAATTCATCGTCCGATGGAATTTCCGCTGCGTCGAACTCGGCATGTTCCGGATAGAAAAAGTCGCCCAACATCCGATAGAACTGCTGCCGGTTGTCGAGATCAAAATTGTGTGTACCGGGATCGTGGTTGACGTGCGAACGCAGACGGCTTTCTTTGCCATACAATGCGAAAATGGGCTGGGCGGCTTCGATGAGCGGTGGCAGCGCATGTTCGGCTTTGAAGCAACAGTTGTCTTCGGCGTTGTATGTCAATAGCGTCGGCCGCGGCGCTCGGAGTGCCGTCAGTTGCGCGTAGTCGGTCGTCGTTGCCAGGTCGACGGGAGTTTGTTCCGAATCACCAAGGTCCGAAGGCTCATCGGCCCGCGTATAGAAGCTCGAGTACCCGGCGACGGGGTTAGAGAGTGTCACGCGGGGGTCGAGAGAACTGATGATGATCGTCTGCCAGCCACCACCGGAAAGCCCGGCAACAGCGACGCGGTCCGGGTCGGCGTGTTTGTGTTCCAGAAGCAGATCGAGCCCGCGCTCCATCGAAAGATAAAACGGCGCCAGCCCGCTTGTTCCGCACAGGTCGATCTGGTTCATTCGGTAATGAACGTAGTCGTCGCCCCGCAACTGACCCATGCCGAGCCACTCGACGTTGAGTGCAATCATGCCGCGCTTGACCTGATTGATGCAGCGCAACTGTTTATACGGAGTCGACTTTCCCTTGGCGTCGTGACCATTGACGTTCATGATCACGGGAACTTTGCCTTCGAGTGTGTCGGGCTCGTAGAGCACGGCGGGAATCCACAGACCCGGTAGCGCTTCGTAGCGGAGCTTACGAATGTGATACCCGGGGCCGCCGTCGAGCGTCTCCAGCCATTCGACCGAGCCCTTGTATTCACGCCAGCGGGCGGCTTCGCCTCGGAACACGACGCGTTCGAGTGTTTCCTTGCGCATCCGCTCGGCGTAATCTTCCCAAGCCGCGACCGACTTCACGTCAGGCATGGGCAGAATTCGCGACTGCGTGAATTCGCGGATTTCGTCCGCCGACAGTTCTGGGTCGATGATCGGCCGTGCCAACAACTCGGAAACATCGGCCGCTCGAACCGACTCGCCAGGTGCAAAGACGAGCATGGCAGCAACAATGAGACCGCGTGCAGAAACGGTACCGCCAGCCGAGCGTAGAAATCTTTGGAGGCTTCCGGCCCAGACGGTGTGACATCTCTTCTGAAAACGTTCTTCGAATGCGACGTGTCTCATGGTCAACCTCAACGCAGGAGCGCGTTTGACAAAACCGTAGCGACTCAAATGCTCGTATTTCGGCTTCAATCGCGTCTCGAGTCGCAACAACAAAACTAGACATGGTCTAGAAGCCGTCTCAAAACCCGGTTGTGGTGGAATTCGACTCTACGAACCAAGGGCACTCGTTGCCCATCAGAGGGTTTTGGGACCACTTCTAGTGCGAGCAGGTCATCGTCCAGCGTGTGACGCGGCGCCGTGTTGGCGTTCGATGCGTCTCGATCTATCTGATATACTCCATGGCGAAAGACATTGCCATCATCTGCGGCACGCATTTCGCCGCTAATCCGCTCTGAAGAACGTCGTTTCACTCGTCTGGCCGTCATCACATCGATCGCCGTCTCCGCAGGGGCGACATCCATTCGGCACTGACCGAACCGCTTTCAAGATCAGGCCCATGCTCTTGAACGGGCTCAATGGGGAGAGCAAAATGGTTCTGCGAATCAGCCAGATATAATGCAGCACGTTCTCCACCTATGTGCCGACGGCATGATCGCCCGACTTGATTTCGCTGGCGCGGCGAAAGTGGCCGTGTTCGTGCCTGATGCAAAAGCGATAGAAACGGACATTCGTCGACGATGTCACTAAAATACCGTTCGGAAATTGATGGGTTGCGCGCCATCGCCGTCGCCGTCGTTGTCTTGTACCACGCGAAATTCGGTTTCACCGGAGGTTACGTCGGTGTCGACGTTTTCTTCGTGATTTCCGGGTTCCTGATCACGAGCCTCATTCGAAAAGATCTTGCGGCGGGTCAATTCACGCTGACCGGCTTTTGGGAGAGGAGAGTTCGCCGAATTCTGCCGGCGCTGGCCATGAACGTCGCCCTCGTTCTTGCGGCAGGTCTGTATTTCTTGCTTCCCGATGACCTCGAACAGTTGGCGGAATCTTCGGCGGCGGTATCGCTACTGATCTCGAATTTCTACTTCTGGGCGGACGTCGACTACTTTGCAGGACCGGCGGAACTGAAACCATTGTTGCACACGTGGTCTCTCGCGGTTGAAGAGCAATTCTATCTTGGCTTCCCGTTATTGCTGTTGATCTGTAGCCGATTTCGCCAAACTGCCACGGTTCTTCTGCTGAGCATGATCGCCCTCGGGTCGTTTGGGTTGAACGTGTGGGGCTCGCATGCGAACCCATCGGCCACGTTTTTCCTGTTACCGACTCGGATCTGGGAACTCTTGCTGGGGGCGTTGCTAGTATTTTTGCCACGACCCAAGTCATCCCCAACCATTCGGCGATTGCTGAGTTGGATCGGGCTGCTCGGAATCGTATTCGCCTCGATCTGGTACGACGACACGACACGATTTCCGGGAGTCGCCGGATTGCTCCCCTGCCTCGGAGCGGCGGTGATTATCTATGCCGAATCGAACCAGCCGACTTCTGTGGGAAAGTTGTTGTCGAAGCGGCCTTTAGTGACCATAGGACGGTTTTCCTATTCGCTCTACTTGTGGCATTGGCCTATTCTCGCGCTGATGCGTTACGAGATCAGTGAGAATCTCTCTCAGGCACACCGCATGTTGGCTGTGGGCTTAAGTCTGATCGCCGGCTACGTGTCTTGGCGGTTCGTGGAAACTCCATTCCGCCAGCGTTCGACGGACGCAAACGCCGGTCGAAAACGAGTGCTCGCGACCGCTCTGGGAACATCGATGCTTCTGCTCGGATCGTCACTATTCATCATGCGAGCCGATGGCTTGCCGTCGAGGTTCTCAGACGAAGTGCTTCGCGTTGCCGAAGGCAACGAATTGCCGCAACCGGCGCCGGTCAGGCAGTTCGAGCAGATGCACGGCGGCGAAGTCGTCACGCTGGGCGCGTTGAACCGACAAGGACAGCCGGCCGACTTCTTGCTATGGGGAGACAGCCACGCACTAGTGATCTCACCGCTAATCGATGACCTCGCCAACGAATACACTTTCATCGGGCACGCGGCGGCCAAAATAACGGCAACGCCCCTGTTGGGAACATGGCGGCCCAGCTCGGACCGGTCATCAATCGAATGGAACCAGGCCATGCTCGATTTGGTCAAAGCGAGGCAAGTCAAGAACGTGTTCTTAGTATCCCGTTGGGCTGTCAACATCGAAGGCCGCCCGAACGGAAACATGGAAACACTTATCGTCGACGACGAATCGACGGGCACGTCTTCCGAGGAATCGAAGAGCGCATTGCGGCGAGGACTGAAGAAGACACTTGCCGAGCTGAGTCGTGCCGGCGCAACCGTGTGGATCATGAAGCAGATTCCCCTACAGAAAGAAAACCCCGTGCGGGTTCTATCGCGAGCGGCGGCGCTGCCAGCCGGCCGTGCTCCCAAGGGCGTCTCGTTGGACGACCATCGAATCCGGCAGGCCAATGCCAACGCGGTTCTCGATGAGTTCGCCGGGGATAACGTTCACATATTGGATCCGGCTGATTTCTGTTTCGATTCGTCCGGACATTCGTTGATTGGCGGCCAGGGGAAGTCTTACTACATGGACATCGACCACTTGTCGCCGTACGGCGCCGGAGTGTTGCTGCGGAAGATGTTCGAACCGGTGTTCGCCGAGATGAAAGGATCGCGATCTGGTGCCGAACCACCTTCCCCATGATCGGCACGCCACATCTGGATCGGCGGATCGTGTCGGTTTGAAACTGGTAGGCGTGCTCGGGAGAAAATCGTTGGGGCGTGTCGAAAAGGTCGGCGTGGTCTCATCGATCCGCCGCCGCTTGGTTCGTTCCGGCCGAACCGCGGACTGTCGCGACGGGATTCGCACTCACCGGAGATTGCCGATTTTCACGCCATACTCGTATACTGGAGCTTTGCGAAAAAGCCATGCTGCCGAGATGATCGTAGGCAAGGACCACTTCTAGCTTGATCGTGCACGATGTTGCGTGCATCGTGATATAGCCGGACAAAGACGTCGGAGCACAGTTCTAACCGAATTGAAGCAAGTTGCCATGCTTCAGATCTGAATTTGCGAAACATGATTGATTGGATCAAGAGCCTGCTGGATTCGAAGAGCGACGATCCCCGTCCAAGCGTCGCCGATCAGAAGTTGCTGGCTGAACTCAATGATCAGCTGAAGGAGTGCGAAGCGCTTTATCGCGCCGGAGCATATCTTTGCACCAAGACTTGCCCTGAAAGAATCGATCGTGACCCGGAAAGCTTCCGCGAGCTCATGCTCGATCTCCACCGCGGTTTGCTGGTCAAGGTGTTTTTTGAAATTGCAAGATGCGACCGAAAGTGGCACGCCGCCGAGCGCGAAGCTGCCCTGATCCTGCTGAACCACGTTTGGGGCGTCGATGTTACCAAGGACAATCTCGCGCGCGTCTTGCGCAACGTTGCCGATCTCGAGAAAACGCTTGAATGGAAGAGCCTACTTGGACCGTTCGTCAGATTTCCACCGCTGAACGATCAGGTGCCGGAACTTCATTCCAATATCATTCGGATTGCCAATTTGGTCGCCAAAGCAGACGGCAAAGTCTTGCCGAGTGAAGTGAGAGGTTTGCGATCGATTGAATCGGCAATAGAAGCCGTTTTGGACCGTCGAGACACCGATGCAACAAGCCGGCAAATCCGCGTGGCACTGGCCGGCCAGGAAGCGACACAAATTGCCAAAACGAAAAAGGCCGGTCGCAGGGCGAAGCGTCGTGTCGCATCAAGACCGGACGATGTTACCGAAGAGGATCGTAAGTCGCGTGAAGAAATGCTTGCCGAAGCCATGGGCGAGTTGAACCAGCTCATCGGTTTGGACACGGTCAAGACCGATATTCGCCACCTGGCCAACTTCCTGAAGATCGAAAAGGAACGCGCACGACACGATCTCCCGCAGACCCAGATCAGCCTGCATACTATTTTTCGCGGCAATCCGGGAACCGGCAAGACCACTGTGGCGCGCATCTTGGCTCGCATTTTCGGAGGTCTGGGGATCCTGGAAAAAGGTCACACGATTGAAACGGATCGCTCCGGACTCGTGGCGGGCTATGCAGGCCAGACAGGTCCAAAGGTCAATGATCGAGTCGACGAGGCACTCGACGGAATTTTATTTGTTGACGAGGCTTACAGCCTGGTCGCCGAAAGCGGTGACGATCCATTCGGCACAGAGGCCGTTCAGGTGTTGCTCAAGCGAATGGAGGACGACCGAGCTCGATTGGTCGCCGTGCTAGCCGGCTACCCGGATCCGATGGATCGCATGCTGCGTTCGAATCCGGGACTCTCTTCACGTTTTCAACGTACGTTCGACTTTAATGACTACACAACAGACGAACTCGTGCAAATTTTTCAGGCGATGTGCCGAAAGAATCACTACGCGTTACCCGAATCAGCAGAAAATAAATTGCGGTCGGTTTTTCAAGTTCAGGTCGATCGCCGCGACAAGCACTTCGGCAACGGTCGTTTGGCGCGCAATATCTTCGAGCAGGCTATTCGCCGGATGGCGAATCGAATCGTTGAAATCGCTCCGCTCACACGGAAACTCTTGACCACGCTGCACGCGGACGACATTGAGATGATCGACATGCCAGGCTTGACCTGAAGCCGCTCGTGCTCGCGGACCGACTCCCATCCGTTCGCGGCTCAGCTATCTGCACTATTTCGCCTTTTTGTCGGCCCACTCGACGGGAAAATCGGGTGGCAGCCGAACGAGTTCGAACAACGTCGCAATGTATCGGTCGTTTTCACCGGCACGATGCGGATTGTAAAACTCCCACGCGGTTTCCGCGCTCGGTGTGACTTCGAGTGCGCGACCACCGTCCGATTCTGTGATGAGCGTGTTGCCGTTCGGAAGGCGCTGCGCCGTGCCGCACGTGTTGGAATAAAACGGTTTCGCGTCGCTGCCACGGTATTCCCAACGCGATTCGCCCGAAGCAAGATCGAGTTCCAGAACGGCCGACCGCTCCGCCGTGCCCAGATTGTCGAATAGCAGCAGGTGTCCGCTCGGAAGGATTTGCGGGTCGTGTTGCGCTTTGAATTGCCCGCGCAACGACCACACAATCTGCTCTCGCTCCAAATCAACCACTGCAAGTCGGTCCAACGTTCGTAGCGAGATCAACACGTTTCCCTCGCTGAACTCGGGCCGTGATTCGGCGGCTCGAATATCGAGAACTTCCAGTGAGTTTGTGTGAAACAGGTCCGGCAGCATCACGCGTTTCCCGTCGATCACATGCTCGCTGATTTCGGCGACGTTTTCGATCGGTATTTTCGCGTTCTCGTAGCATTCGAGAATCGAAACGCGCTTAAGCTCCCGGCCCGCCGAATCAAGAACGACGACGAAATCTTCGAGAATTGGGCTGCTGCGGTGAATGCGCGGCACCGTGTGGGCGGTCCGTGTCAGGACAAATATGTTGCCGTCGGGCGCGACGTCGAGATCGTGATGGGCACCGTTGAGAGCCGACCAGACGCGCTGGGAGTTCTTGTCCAATTTGACAATTCCGAGCCCTTCGAAAATCGCCAGGATGTCTCCGTTGGGAAACAGATGAGCCCGCCGCCAGGAGTTCATCGCGGTGACGGTGTTGAAGTCGAGTTGCGCCTCCGGCCACGCGTCGTTGTAGCTGCACTGCCAACGATGTCGCTCATGGCCATCCATGTCAGCAAGAACGGCCTCGGGAGCATGTCCCGAAGTGTAGAAGTTCATCCCCGCAAACGCTTGCGCTTCATCATGGACGGTCACAACCTCCTCGGTTGTCGCCTCGACGGTACCGGACGCGTAGCCGATCGTCTGCAACTTTCGGATCTCCGCCTGTTTTTCGGCGCTCAGTTCCGCGTCGCCGTGACCGGACTGCCAACGATGCCAGCGCCCCGTGGGAGGCGGAATTTCGGAGACCGCGCCGTTGTCGGCCGAATCGTGCTCGGCCGGCTTGGTCTGAGACGTCTCATCGCCGCCGCAACCCCATAAACCAACAAGCAACAAGAGCGACGCGCAGCGGATGCTTCGCGCTAGCGTTGATGTTTGAATGCGCGAATCGAGGTGGCGTCGTAACGGCTCGCGGCAACCGTCGGCGGCGTGCGCAGTGCCCGAATGTGTTGAAAGAGCGTTCATACGGCGGTCATTATATCTCCAAGCGAATTCCCGCGTCCACCACGGCATTCGAATTTCGATCGCGGCCACAACGGGGCCGATCCAAGGCCGTGATGACAACGATTACAGCTTAACCCGGCGGCCGCCGGTTCTGGACTTCGCAACCAACACAAAAAAGCGGTCGACATCCCTCGTCGGAGCGTGTCGAGACGACGCGCCAAGTCTCGAATGAGCGGCATCATCGGTCGAGTCCTGCTAGTATGAAACCAGAGGTCGTTCCAAGAACTCGGTTGTAGTGTTGACCAGCGAGAGAATCCATGCGCGAAGTTTTTTATTCAGCCGTTTTGGCAAGTTCCCTGATCGTGATCCCCTCGGTAGCCAACCACTTGCGAGCTGAGGAGGACACAGCGAAACGGAAACCTGATGAGAGTACGTCTGAGAACGAACGACCGTACGGAATCGATCGACGCATTCCGTGGACAACGTCTCGCATTCTGGGAACGCCAGAACCACCGTCGCCCTACCGGACGGAACGCGTATTCTCGAAGTTGACGTTCAACAATCCTGTCGAGTTCGTGCCGCTGCCGGGGAGCGGCCGGCTGATCGTTGCAGAACTTTCGGGAAAGCTGCTCGCGTTTCAAAACAGCCCCGATGTCGCCGACACCGAACTGGTGATCGACTTAAAGGCGCTCTATCCCGATCTCACCGCCGTGTATGGGCTCGCGTTTCATCCCGATTTCGCAAACAACAACTACTGCTACATCGCCTACGTTCTCAAATCAGGAGTTGCCGACGGCACACGTGTGGCCCGTTTCACGTTCCAAAGCACCGACCCGCCTATCATCGACGCCAGAAGCGAAACGCCCATCATCGACTGGCTGGCCGGCGGCCACAACGGCGCCTGTCTTCAATTTGGCACCGACGGAAAACTCTTCATCTCAGCGGGAGACGGAGCCGGGCCCTTTCCGCCCGATAGGCTCAAGTCGGGGCAAGACGTCGGCAATCTGCTTTCGACGGTCATGCGAATCGACGTCGATCGTCCCAGCGCGGGGCGCAACTATTCGATTCCCGACGACAATCCGTTCGTCGAGCTCGACGGAGCACGCCCGGAAATCTGGTCCTACGGATATCGCAATCCGTGGAAGATGAGCGTCGATCCCCAGACGGGCGATCTGTGGGTCGCCGACGTCGGCTGGGAATTGTGGGAGATGGTGTACCGCGTCGAGAAAGGCGCCAACTACGGCTGGAGCCTGATGGAAGGACCGCAACCCGTTCATCAAGAACGTAAACGCGGCCCAACGCCGATTTCGCCGCCGACCGTCGCCCACCCCCACACCGAATCACGATCGATCACGGGCGGCTACGTCTATCACGGCGGTCGCTTACCGAATCTGTCCGGTGCTTACGTCTACGGTGACTACGCCACGGGAAAAATCTGGGGGCTCCGCCACGATGGCACGAAAGTCACCTGGCAGGAAGAACTGTGCGACACGCCGCTGGCCATTGTCTGCTTCGGCCTCGACGCCGCTGGCGAACTCTACGTAGTGAACTATGGCGAAGCGGGCGAAATTCATCGCCTCGTTCCCAATGCATCAGCGGGCGCCAACACGAATTTTCCAACTCGGCTCAGTCAGACGGGGCTGTTCGAATCGGTCGAGAATCAGACGCCGGCCCCGGGCGTGATTCCCTACAGCATCAACGCCGCACTCTGGGCAGACCACGCGACAGCCGAACGCGTGATCGGAATACCAGCCGCAACCGAGGGCGGGGGCGATGACGAAAGCACCGACGGCTCGAATGGTTCGAAAATCACCGAGTTCGCCAAACAGGCGCAATTCCCCAGCAACACCGTTTTCGCAAAAACGCTTTCGCTCGAAATCGAGCGCGGCGTCCCCGCCAGCAAGCGGCGTGTCGAAACACAAATTCTGCATTTCGACGTCGACATCTGGCGGGCCCATACCTACGCCTGGAACGACGAGCAGACCGACGCGGTCCTCGTACCGTCCGAAGGGTTGAATAGGACGTTGAACATCATCGACTCTGAATCGCCCGGCGGTCACCGCGAACAAAACTGGCGGTTCGCGAGCCGGACCGAATGCATGTTGTGCCACAACGCCTACAGCAAACGGTCGATCGTCGGGTTCAACGCGGCTCAGTTGAGCCGCATTCACGACTACGGCGGCACGCGCGACAATCAACTCCGCACGCTCGATCACCTAGGGTTGTTCTCCGAACCGGTCAGTGAAAGTGCTGTTCCGATGGCCGATCCCATGAACAATCAGGACGACCTTACTGCCCGAGCTCGCGCGTATTTGCACGTCAATTGCGGGCATTGTCACCGACGCGGCGGCGGCGGGACCGCGGCGATCAACGTGCAGCACGCGGTGGCTCTGGGCGAGACCAATTTACTCGGCGGCCGACCGACGCAAGGCACGTTCCGAATTCACGGCGCGCGAGTCGTCGCCCCCGGTGATCCCTATCGTTCGGTGCTCGTGTACCGCATGTCGAAACTGGGACGCGGACGCATGCCGCATCTCGGCTCACAACTCGTCGACGAGCGAGGTCTAAAACTGATGCACGAGTGGATCTCCCAGCTGGCTGCGGATGAAAAAGACGACGACGCATCGAAGGCAACCGCCCCGATACGTGCCGCTCATGCCGAGTTAATCGCGTCGCTCGTTTCGTTACCCGAATCATCACACGAAGGCGTGCAGCCGCTCGTCGACCAACTTCTCACGTCCACCAGCGGCAGCCTGGCATTACTTCACGCCGTCGATTCCGGTGAGCTTCCGGCAACAATAGGTCAGCGGGCCGTCGAAATTGCGGCGGCCAGCCCGGATGTCATCGTTCGCGATCTGTTCGAGCGGTACGTGCCCGCAGACCAACGCGTCAAGCGTCTGGGCAGCACCATCGAGCCGTCCGACATTCTTTCTGTCGCCGGGGATTTCGAACGTGGGCGAAAACTGTTCTTCGAGACCGAAGGCGTGGCTTGTCGCAACTGCCACCAGATACGCGGCAAGGGGAAAAACGTCGGCCCGGAACTGGGCGCGATCGGCAAGAAATACGACCGGACGAAGCTGCTCGAGAGCATTCTCGATCCCTCGAAAACCATCGACCCCAAGCACGCGGCTTACATCGTGGAAACCGAATCGGGCCGCGTTCACTCAGGGTTATTGGTCAGTCACAGCGACGAAGAAGTCGTGCTTAAGGACGCAACCGGCAAGGAAATTCGCATCGCCGGTGACGAGATCGAATTCATGGCTTCCCAACGCAAGAGCCTGATGCCCGACCTGCTGCTTCGCGACATGACCAAGCAACAAGTCGCCGATCTGCTGGAATATCTGGCTTCGCTCAAAGGTATCGAGAACGAAGCCGCTTCGAAGTGAGCGCGCCGTCGCCGCCGATCCGAGCGAAAAACGGCAACCACACTCGAGAGAAAAACGTTGATGACAAAAACCGATCAACTGCCACGATACGACCGAGCGCAGACTTACGCCTGGAACTACGAACATGCTCCCGAGCCGGTCGACGTTGATGTTGCCCCGGTGCCCGGCGATTGGACGTTCTGCGGGCTCAAAGTCGATTCGCCGCTGGGTATGCCCGCCGGACCGCTATTAAACGGCAAGTGGGTGCTGTACTACGCGAGCCTCGGCTTCGACGTGTTGACATACAAGACGACGCGCAGCATCGCCCGCGAATGTTACCCGCTGCCCAACCTGGTTCCCGTCCAAACCGGCCAGTTAACGGGCACCGAATCGCGGCTCCCGGCCGAGGAGACGATGTCCGGCAGTTGGGCCGTCTCGTTCGGCATGCCCTCGAAGACGCCCGACGTCTGGCGGGCCGACGTCGAATGGACGCGAAAACAACTCGACCCAAGAAAGCGGCTCTCCGTCTCGGTCGTCGGCAGCATTCAACCCGGCTGGTCGATCGACGACTTGGCGGACGACTACGCGGCCTGCGCCCGCTGGGCCGTCGAAAGCGGAGCCGACGCCGTCGAAACGAACTTTTCGTGCCCCAACGTCTCAACCTGCGACGGGCAACTTTACCAGGAAATGGACGCCGCCGCGCTGGTCGCCGCCCGCGTGCGCGAGGCCATCGGCAAAACGCCCTACGTCATCAAGATCGGTCACGTCAACGACTCAGAAGGCGCGGCCACTCTGCTCGACGCTGTGTCGCCCTACGTGAACGCGCTGGCGATGACCAACAGCGTCGCGTCGACCGTCGTCGACCCGGCGGGCGAACTCTGTTTCGAAGGAGAACGCCGAGGCATCTGCGGCGACGCGACCCGCAGCGCGTCGATGCACCAAACGCGAATTTTTTCGCGACTCATCACCGAACGAAACTTGGCCATCGACGTCATCGGCGTAGGCGGCTTAGGCACAGCCGCACAAGTCAAAGCCTGCCTCGAAGCCGGCGCCACGTCGGTCCACATCGCCACCGCCGCAATGGTCGATCCGCTGGTCGGGTGTAGGATTCGGGAAGAACTCGGGCGGTAGGGACCGACTCTGCCGGCCGACGATTTCAACACACGGTCCTTTAAGCGTTGCAAACGAAAGCGGCAACATTTGATCGCCGTTGTGCGATTGTTCTTCAGCAGGTACCGCAGAGGTGATGGGATGAGTAGAGTGTTTACCATCAAAATTCCGATTGATGGTGGCAAGTTTGAAAAAATACGTCTTGAGCAATTATCAGTGGATGATGCCCGACGTATTGTTGAACGCTTAAGCGGCGACAACGCCGAGGCATTGTACGTAGACACGGGGGATGACTCGGAAGATGGGCTGTCGATCATGGGGGGACTTAACGGCAAATTTGTGTGTGAGTGGTTAACACCAGAAGGAGCGGGCGAATTATTGTTACAGCCTGGATTCGATCAGATCAGCGACAACGAGGAACAAGCAGCTGAAAGTGATTGCGGTTGGTACCCCGTGGAGGCAATTGTTGACATTGAGACTGTGACAGATGTACTTGTCCAATACGTGAAAAATGGCAGTCAGCCATCGGCTTTCAACTGGCGACTGTGCGGCGGAATGTAGGGAGAATAGTAGTGGTTCCCACTGCCATTGACGACTTGATCAAACTTGCCGAACCGCTAAAGGGAGTCAAGAAACCGAAAGCGAAAGACTGGAAGCGGATCGAAGACGAAAAGGAACTGTCCTTTCCAAACGACTACAAAGAGTTCGTCGACGTCTACGGAGCCTGCGTCCTTCTCAATTGCCTCGGGATACACAGCCCATTCACGAAGCCGTCGTTGTTCGACCACCATCGTCAAATCCGAAAACTAGCCGGAAGCGTCGCTCAATTCTTTCCGGATTCTCCGGGCCTGCTCGAATGCGGTAGTGACGAATACAGTAGTCTTCTGATGTGGAAGGCAGATGCCTCGGTTCCCCCGGACGACTGGACGATGCTGTACACGCAGTCCAATTTCATCTACTCAGAGGACCACGAATGCGGACTTGTCGAATATCTCGTCAAGTGGCTTCGTGGTGAAATTGCTCCAGAGTGGCTTCCTACGTTGGAAGAACTTCAGGCACGCGGTCCGGTTGTCAAGGCCTTAGAGTTTACGAAGTGAAACGAACGTTGGGCTTAACCGATTCCACATTACACAATGCGATACTCGATTTCCTCAAACGTTTCGTTCTGTCTCTTGGAGATTCGCTTCTTTCCAGTCGGTGATAAGCCGTGCTGTTCGTAGAAGCGGTGGGAGATCGAATTCTTGGTCATCGTCCACACGATCGCTTGTTGGAGTCCCAACGATTTCAACCGATCAATGCTCGACGTGAGCAGCAAGCTGCCGGCGCCGGTTCGCCAGAAGTTGGGGTGGACGTAGATGCCGTGAATCTCGCCGGCCTCGCCATCGTCTCGGGACGGGCCGAAGGCGATGAAGCCGATGACGCCTTGCTCGGAATCAACTACGAGATTCTCTCGGCTCGGTCGCTTAAAGCTTTCACTCCAAGTCTCTTCGAATTGGTGCTCGGTCAACTCGTCGAGAAAGCGATCCGACAGAATGCCGCGAAACGCCTTCTGCCACGCGGCGAGATGGGCGGCTGCGACGGCCGGGATGTCAACGGCTTGCATTTTTCGAACATGCATGTTTCATCACGTCGTCGATACAATTGAGACACGTTCGGAGAGTAAACGTTCGAATTCATCGATACGTTCGGCGGGTACGGGAATCGCCGCGCGAGACAGAAACGAAAGCGGGCCGGACGTCTTGACGATGAGCGTGCCGTCGTCGGCCCAAGTGTACCGTTCGACGCGTTTCCAACGCATGAGTCCCCAATAGACCCAGACACCCTGTTCATAAATCCGCAGGCTGCCGGCTGCCATGAACAGCCAGTAGGCTGCGAACAAAAGTGCAAACAACGTTCCCCATTGCCCGAATCGATGGTCGAAGAAAAATAGGAATCCCATCACGCTGCCGACGAAGAAGAGCGCCGCCATGATAAGAAACGACCGACGCGTTGGATGAGCGCCACAGTCGAGCAATAGCCTGCCGCGACGGCGGAGTCCATGCAGCCAAACGACAACGGAGGCCACCGAGCAGCCGACCCAAAAGATAGCGATCGCAATTCCGCCCGATTCGACGAACGCCCTGCCGGTCACCAGCGATATGATCCAACTGAGCGCCAGGCACGCGCCCAACACGATCGCCCCGCAGACACGCGCGTTGGCAGCGCCTTGGGACCGAGCCGTCGCCGTCATTTGTGGCTTCATGGATTGACTCGCGTCGTTAGACTCGATCGACGAAAAGTGGCTGGCCATGAGCGGTGTCTTCCATAAGCCGGTTTGCTGTGGGCATTGAGTCGACGGCGAAGCGGTATGCGCCGTCCATCAGCGGATTGTGGGACTATTTCGAGCTGTCCCGATTTCGTTTATAAATCTGCCACAATTCTCTCGCGTTGTCGACGGAGAGCTCCACTTTTCCACACTGGCCGCAAATGGTCGCTTTGAGAACGCCTTTTTGTGCCTCTTTGAAAATCCAAGCTTCGGGATTTGCGTGAAGTTCAATCCCCAGATCATGCTTCATATTGATGTGACCATGATCAACGATCGTCATGTCGGGCATCACGTCGGCCGAACCACAATCAGAACAGGTCATTTCTGGCATTTGAGAAACCTCCTTCGCTGCAGCTAATTGCGGAGCATTGCCTCCGAGTTCACTCATTTCCACGACTCGCGCATGCGGCACATCACGCAAATTGAATTCCCAAAGGCCCAAACTTTTTGCAGGAGCGCGGCTGATCACGTCTAAGTAGTGCTGAGGGAATTTGACTTGTCTGCCGTCGACCTCATCCACTAACGACTCATCTCCCTCGTGTTCGACGTATCGAGCGAGGACAATCTGCGTATCGAATACGAGGAGCCCCGTAGTTTTGAGGCGACGGTACATTGCATAGGCGATGCTGACCATACTCATCACCTGCTGAACACGAAAATCGGCATCGCACGCTGGAGTTCTGGCGTCCAGTTCATACTCGAAATCTTCGAAGTTGGCTCCACGATCGTTGATCATTGTATGCGCGCGCAGAGAAAGCTCCATGCCAAGAAAGCGGCAGAATAGATCACAGGGGTCGTCTTCATATGGTGCCAAATGACAGCCAACCCCACTCTTCAGGTCATCAGCCAGTTTTTCTAGAGGACCAGGGTGGTTGAAGAAGTACCCCAAGTTAATGCTCATCGTTTGTTATCTTGTCGAACTTGACGATCCAAAGCTCTTGCATGTCACTTGTCGAACTCGAATTCGCAGCGCTCACTCGCCATGCAGTTAGTGCGGCAATCGGCATGCTAGCCGCCGCCTTTTCGCTTGTCACGGTCATCGAGTGCGATCGATCCTTACGCGATATCACTCCACGAACTGCGGCATGTGGCCGTCAGGCATCGTTCCACTCATGCCGCTCGCTACGATACTTCCCATGTCTTTGCGCGACATGAGCAGCAGCTTGTTGTTCCTGGTGCGTCGAAATCAACATCCACAGCATGCGCCATTCATGACGATGCGAGCAGTACATCCGGCGACTGACCGTCAACGCTAACGACGGTCAGTTCCGAAGAATCCGCCCACACAATTCTACCGTTCACTCCGCATAAAGCGGCCAGTGCCTTCTCGCCTTCCTCTTGTTTTGAGAGAATGTCGCCAAGTGTTGCACCACGCATCGCCTTGAACATGCCGAAACCCGTGCCGAGCAACACGAATTGATCGTTCGGATTTCCATTCCGTCGCACGATGACTGCCATCCGAATCCTCCGCTTTTGCCGAAAAGAAACGTTGAACTAGACGACGCTTTACTTCGTCGCGCCCACTGCCGATCACCGAGCTGCAACCGCCGTCACTACCACGGCAAGACGATCGAGGCATCCCGTAGTATGGGCTACTATGAATGAACGTTGACGAAACGAAAATGGATCAAAAAACGTCTGCGGTTCAAGAATTTGGACGATCGAGCCAATTCCGACGGAGTGACGCTTCTTCCCGGCACGGCTCGCTCAATACATCGAAATCACCAGTTCAACGCCGCCTGAAACGCGCTCCTTCCAGGCGTTTTCCAAGTCTTCGGTCCACTGCGGATCATGCTTCTTGATCGCTTCGCAAACGCTTTCCAGGAAGAAGGCGTACAAGTCGGGTCGAATGTTATATTCGCCTCGGCTATGAGTTCGCCCGATCTTTTCCAGCGCGTTTCGCGTCGGCGCGTCGTCGGGCGCGTACTTGATCAACAACAACACCGCCGCGCGGAAATGCCGCTTCTGTTGGGTGAAATCGGTCTCGGCGAACAGCTTAGGAATCTCGGGCGATTTCGTGAAAAAGATTTTGTAGAAACTCCCGGCAAAGTCACCGCTGGCGCAGCAGCGGTCATAACTCTCGCGAACAACTTGAGTCGAGTCCATCGTGTGTTTCCTTAGAGTTGCCTGTGGTCATTGAACGGGTGAAATCATCGGCGCGGCTTTAACACGTCATTGGCGCCCTGCTCTCGAGCCGTTCTGGTCGAGTGATCTAGCCGAGCGAATTCCTAAACACTCTTCACGGCGCCGAACGCTGCAAAGCATGAATTCTTGTGTAACAATTCGACGTGCGAAAAGCCGACGGTCCGTAGCAGATCGAGCTGGTAGGTGACGGGCCGGGGGGAGTCTTCTTTGTCGATGTAGGCGAACACCTTGTCTTTATATTCCGCGCCGCCTAGTGAGGTCAGGTATTCACCGTACCGTATCCACATCATGTCGTGTATCGCTCCCGTCTCGTGGGAAACCAGGTCGGTGATCCAGACGCTGCCGCCGGGCGCAAGGAGTCGAAACATTTTTTCAAACGCTGCGAGCCAATCCGCGTCGTCCCGCAGATGATGCAGCACGGCTGCTGCGAGAATGACATCATACGCGCCCGGCTCCAAGTCGGCTTGGCGAAAATCGCCCGCAATCGTATTGATCTCTGTGTTGTTGATCTCTGAGAGCCGTTCTTTGGCACGGACTAACATCGGCTGGCTCAGGTCAAGCAAGTCGGCGGCAAAGTCATCGCCCAGAACTTGCCGCAACCGGAGCGTGTTGTTGCCCGCGCCACATCCGATATCGAGCACGCGACGAATGGGAGCCGTCGAGGCGACCGCGGCGTTCGTGACAAGTTCCATCGCCAGTGGCGCATCGATCACGGCCGCCTGCCCGGTTTCCAACTGTGAGAAACGATCAACGTCATTGTCGAACCGCTTTCGGATTTCGTCGGTGGTCGACTTTTGGTTGAGAGGCGTATGCATGTGAGTTTCGTGTAAGACGTTCGATGTCGTCAGCCCACAGCGAGTTGGTGGCGATCTCGGATACCGCACCCATCGAGGGCCATAATAGCAGTCCGTTGCAACTACCATGAAAAGAATCGCTCAAACCAAGTTCTGTAGTCTGTTCTAGGATACTGCTTGCGCAGAATCCGGTGCGGTACGTAAACGTAGCCGAATTCGACAAAGAGGTTCTTGAGAGTCTTTTCGCGTTCGGAGTCGATCACATTATGCTCGTCAATAAACGTGATCATGTTGCCGAACCAAATTGGGCGTATGTGGACGGGCCAAGTGCCAGAGGCATTTGACAGATTGAGTTGAATGTCGCCTACGTGATTGGCATCTTGGACGAAAGCTCCGCATTCGATCTTGCATACGCAATATTTCCAGTCTTCTATCGCTGCCGCAAGTCGAAGTAGTCGGCTGACCGGCTGTTCGTCTGCTGGCGCGTCGACGTCGTCGAGATCCACTTTATCGAGATCAGCGAGCAGTTTTCAGATGTCGCGATTAAACATATTCTTGCCCGGTGTCTCACCCTGTTCTTGGATAGTTGTTGCGTGACGGCTTATGACCCATTGATCAGTTACCTATCGGACTCGCGGCATTTTTCCCGATCGTTGCGGCGCAGACCTTGGGAATCAACTCGAAAGGCAGACCGAGAAGGCGAATCCGACCCCAGTGTCTGCTCCGCCGGCAGTCTGCGTCGCATTCACTCCAACGTCCTCAGATCATCGACCAGCATCTGTCTGCTTTCATCGTCGCTGACTCCTTCGGCTTGCCGACGTGCGTCGGCAAGGTGCTGTCTAGCTTTCGCGTTATTGCCAACAAGCAACTCGGCTCGTGCCAGAGCTTCGTAAGCGTATCCGAGGCAGAACTCATCGTCCCGGGGCGTTTTGTCCAGGCAGAGCGACGCGTATTTGCGTGCATTGTCTGCTTCGCCGACCAGCGCGTAGACCCGCGATGCCTGCCAGAAGCCGATTGAGAGGTTTTTGTCGCTGCAATCGGGCCGCCCGGTCCAGTGCCAAAGCGACGCCTGAACGAGCCGAATCATCTGCTCGTTATCTTCGGACGTCCGATCCGACTTGTCGATGAGCTGCCAAGCGGCGTTGAAACAGTGCGTCGAGAAATGCCGATGCACTTGCTCGACGTCGAAGTCCGGTTTGTCCGTCATTGTCGTTTTCCAAGGATGCGAATCTGTGATGACAACGGAAGCCGTTTCGTGACGCGATTTCCGGGAGAATCCTAACATCGCCGTGCAGTTATCAACAGACGGATCGTGCCGGACAAAAACACACAATGTCAACGCGGTAGACGACGTTTCCTAGTCCAGAAGCCGATCGCGCGCTGCGCCAGCGTTCTGTTATCTGGCATGGTGGCGCGTTGTTCGATCACATCGTCAACTTTGTAGTTTTGAAAGGCGGTCTGTTCATCCGCTGTGAGTTCACGCAGCCCATGCGCGGCCGGAAGTGCGACTTCGATGAACCATTTGCGATAGTCGCCGTGCGAGCCCAGCGGCGACTGATCGAAGGCCGCGTCAGCGTCACTCAGCGCGCAAACCGCACAAATCGGATCGCCCTCAGCAATAAAACGCGCTGCCAGTGCGGCGGCGTCCGCCACGCAGCCCGTATCGCACTCGCGGCAATCGACAATCCGCACGCCCCTGTTTGACGGCTTCGCAGGAAGCGTAAACTTCGACCAGTCGCTCGGCTTGTCGTCTACGAGCCAATCGCGGATGGCGCTTACCGTATCAATCGGCTCGGTTGTGTCGCAATAGAGCTGCCAGCAGGGAAGTGCGCGGCGAGCCGCGAACATCAATAGCCAACTGAGTTGCACATGAGCGGCGCGCGTATCAGCGTTGTTGAAGAATGCGGTCACGAGTTCGCCGGTCGTCGTCGTCCTGAGAAATTCGTCGCCCATATCTTCATCGGCATCCCACGGCTCAGTGTCTCGACTACGAAGACGGTCACATGCCGCAGTGAGCCAATCGGGGAGCTGATTCATCGGGCGTGAAATTCTTTCCTGCGTACCAGACGTGCTTACGGATTCGCCGTTGATGGTTTCTCGTCCGACTTCGGGTCGGCGGCCGGTGCCGGTGAACCGGGGTCACCAAAATTGAACCAGGAGTCGAGAATTTTCAGGTCGGCGACACGTCCGTCAACGCTCACCCAGATTGTAAAGACGTCCCGCCCCTTCGATTTGTCGTCCTTGCGCTGCGGATTGACATAATTCACCGCCCACAACGAATGTGAAACGACTCGGCCGTCGCCGTCGACTTCGCAGGGTATCTCAACGACCTTTTGGTTGAAGAACTTGAGCCCTACGTCGCCTGGCTCTTTTTGGCTTGGTTCTTCCGCTTGTTTTCGCTCAAAGTCTGCGATGTGTTGTTCGAGCTTTCGTTGCGCGCGTTCGGCAATTTCCTTTTTGTCTAAGGGCGGTGCAGAATCATCGATCATGCCGAGTTGGTCCAGGCCAATCGACGAGCACCACCAGCGGTGCAGTGAAAGGGAGTAGGTGTCGCACAGCGTTCGCTTTGGGGATACGACTTTGCCATTGGGGATCAGCAAAGCGGTGTACTGAGGCAGAGGTCCTGAGGACCCGCATCCTGCGACAGTCAAGTGCCACTTGATGTGCCAAACAAGTCCGGTATCGCCGTAGTTCTTCAGTGCAGCATTCGCAAGACGGAAGTTATGGCGTGAGCCAAACTGCTGAGTGATCAGCGCAGCGACGGATGCGTCCGGCTTTGCGCGCGCTACCGCGTCGGCCACCGTCTCAACCTCGGCGAGTTCACGGATGCCGGATTCGGGCAGACTCTTGTAGTCGTAGGAAAAATTGACCTGCCCGATGTCAAATTCCGTTGGTCCGTGCAAATCAGGCACGATGTCACTGGGGGCGGGGTGCCCGAACGGGAAGAGCCCCCACTGCTCAAAGACGTTCTGCGCACGGAGAAATGTGGGTGCGAGAAACGCAATTGTGACAACGAGAAGTATCGTGCGGGTAGGATTCATTGAACGCTCCTATGCGGCCCATCGTTTACGTGTTGTGCCTCGAGATGCCATCAGCTTGAATGTTATCCGCCGCCTGTTCGTTTGTCACGTTTTTTCGAGTCCGTGACATCGTTTGCAGGCGGGGCTCATCAAGCCAATGGCGGACATGGAACCCGGGCCGAAGGACTTGGGCCGGTAGCGCGCGAATCGGTGCCACGATTTGCTTGCACGCCGGCGCGCGATGCTCTCTAGGTGATGACGTCATTCATGGGCCAACTGACATCGCTGGGCTCTTAACCGCGTGGTGTGAACGAACCCGGCTGTGATTTGGCGCGGGAGCGGTTGACGGCCGACGTGCGCTCGGCGGTCGTCTGTTGGTACAGAACGCGCAGCAGGTTTTCGTGGGCGGCGGTCAATTCGCAGTCACGGCGGCCCATCGAGGCGCGGACGATGCCGAGCGCTTGTTCGAAATTGAACTCATCGGACACACAGCCGTGCCAGACTTTGCTGAACGAGGGGATGTGCTTGGGCAACAGTTCGCCGCCGGGAAGCACCATGCACAACACGCCGATCGACGATCCCGTGTTGATCAAGCTGCCGATGGCCGTCTTGGTGTGATCGCCGATGAAGCAACCGACTTTGGGGTGACCGGTGGCAACCGAATTGCCCGCCAAGGGAACGCTGACGGATGAGTAATCGTTTTTTAAGTCGCTGTTGGTGGTCAGGGCGCCCATGTTGACCCACGGGCAGACGTAACTGTGTCCCAAGAAGCCGAGGTGGTACTTGTTCGCGTGGCCGTGCAGAATCGACGTCTCGATTTCGCCGCCGATGCGACAAACCGGGCCGATGGTCGTGCCCCCTTTTACGTCGGCGCGAAACAGTTGTGTCGACTCGCCCACATGGGCGGGCCCCTTGATGTGCGTATAGGCACCGACAACTGCGCCGGCATCGATCGAGATCGGCCCCTCGCGGACATCGAGAACAACAAACGGCTCGATCTCGGCACTCGGGTCGACGGACAAATGCTCCGGCGAACCCAACAATGCAACGTGAGCCGGAAGTGTCACCTGATGGCCACTCGGTTCGGCGAACCGAAAATCTTCGCAGAGCTGCCGTGGGTTGTGGTTGACGAGATCCCAAGGATGCTGCACGAGAGGCCCGTCGCCACGACAGACCTGACGGGTCCGCGCCATTTGAGCGAGTGAATCGTTCCAGCCCTGTTCCGTCAACAACGGTGCTTCGAGCGGATCGAGCAGCAGAGAGACGACCGTTTGGCCGACGACGTTGGCTTCGTCCCCGGTCATGTGTTCGAGTGACTCGGCAGACGGGAGCCAACGCCCGTTGATCAAGAGCGTCGGTGCTTCGTGGAGCCAAGCGAGATCGTTGACGCGGGTTTGGGGATGCTGTTCGCGATACATCTCGGCGAGTTGTGGCCGGATGAACGCGCCCCATTCGGTGACATTTCCGCAGCGAAGAATTCTCTCGCGGAGCGTGAACCGGCCGCAGACCAGCTCGAATACGGGCCGCGTCAACGCGATCGGTCCCAACCCGGCGGCCTGGTGTACATCAACGGCCGGATCTTCGAACACGAAGTCTTCGAAAAAGGCAACTCGCATCGTCTCGTCCTTAGCGAGGCAAGCGCTCGATCCAAAGGCATTTTGTTGGGTAACCGCTTACGCAGCCGGACTATAGCCGGAATCACCAATTGCGAGAAGAGCGACATGTGGCGCGTGGGTCTTATGCACCGGAGAGAAGTCGTTTCGGGCCGAAGCGCGTCTCTCGAAACCATGGTGGGAGCTGTCTTGTTCCTCGTCTGGCGGTCGGTTATGCTGGAAAGATTACGCTGCTGTCGCTATCGGAATTCTTCGATCCCTTCTTCTGCGCAGCGGTCGGCGAAGGCTCACTCGAATGGACGACAAGTTCTGGTATCTCAAAAGTTGCGATTTGTTCGAGCGCCTGGACAAGGAACAGGTCTCGCGGCTCGAATCGCGCTCGACGTCTCGAATCTTCCAGAGAAACAGCCTTGTCTACGTGCCGACGGACGAAAATGACTCGGTCTTGCTGTTGGTGTCGGGCCGCGTGAAGATCTATCACGTGACCGGCGACGGGAAACAGGCGCTGTTGACAATCATTGATCCGGGTGAGCTGTTCGGGGAATTGGCCGTTTTCAGCGAAGGACGGCGGGACGAATTCGCCGAAACGATGGAAGCCTCCACGATCGTGCACATCCCCGGTAATGAGGTGCAGCGGTTGATGAGCGAGCACCCCACCGTTTCGTTGGAAATGACGCGACTGATGGGTCTGAGGCGCAAGGGGTACGAGCGTCGCCTCAAGTCGTTGCTATTCCGATCCAACCGCGAAAAGCTCGTTCATCTGTTGTTGGAACTCGTGGAGAAATACGGCCAGCAAACACCCGACGGCGTGCTGATTGGTCTGAAACTCTCGCATCAGGACCTGGCAAGCATCATCGGGAGCACGCGGGAGACGGTGACCGTGGTGCTGGGAGAACTCGAGGTGGAAGGCCGGCTGATCAAAAATGGCCGCCGATTTGTTTTGACAAATGTTGACCGGTTGGCTGAAAGCATTGAGGTCGATCCACCACAAGTTGTTACGACAAAAAAGGTTGTGAAGGAACGCCCTAAGCGGACTCGATTGCCTACGTAAGCCTCGTTTTTCTGTAGATTTGTGAAATACCTAACAGAATTACACCGGCGGATTGAGCGATAATCGCATTAGAAGAGTTTGCTGTGAAGAAGGGTTGTGGTTTGCGATGTGGCGATTGGCTCGTCGCGTCTGATTTGTGGCCTTACCGCCGTACAGTAGTTTGAGATTCGTACGTTGGTGGACAAACAGATGAAAACGACAAAGAACTACGACGATGACGACTGGGGTCGTTGTGAGAAGCGCGAGATTCAGCGCGTCGCGCAGCGACTACGAACCAGGCGGCTGCTGGCGGCGGTCCGCCGCGATACCATCGTCGTGACGACCTTAATGGTGAGCCTCTTCAGCGGGTACTTCTACTTCGGCGTGCTTCCGGAGACTCGGATCGACCTCGGCGGAATTACCTGTCTTCACCTCCAACCGCTTGCGGAACGGATTGTCGCCGATCAACTCCCGCCCGAAACTCGGAAAAAGGTGCGTCAACATCTGCGGTATTGCGAGTTTTGCCGTAAGAAAATCGACGAAATCCGACTCGAAGCCGATCGAGGGCCGGAGACCGATCTCGATGAAGATCGGAAGTTTCAAGTGCGCTCGCGGCGTATGATCGCCGCGTATCGCCCGGAAGAGTGGCTCAAGTTGTCGGCCAGCAACTGAAACGATACGGTCGGCGTCTTCTTTGCCCGAACACCCTCCGGACGATGGGTCCGAGTTGGCTGTTCGCGCGATCCACTCGCCGCCAACCGGGTATTTGGCATGACGTCCTGCATCGAGAAACGGCGGGGCGCTGTAGGCATCGCCGCCGTCTGCCGAAGCGTTATCGGGTCGATCTTGAGTCATTTCGACGTCCCAGGGTATAGTCCCGCTGCCTCCTCTTTCCGGGTGGCCGTCGGGATGTCGTTGCTTGATCCCACATGGAACGGCCTTGAGCTTCCTGCATGCGGGATGAAGACGATGAGTGCCGAAGACCGACAAGAATCGAATACTGAGAATGCATCGGTCAACGAGCCGACTGCGACGGACTCCGCTGAGCGGCCAGACCATGAGGCGGACCGCCTGGTAGAAACGAGTTCTTCCGACGCTTATGAACTTGCCGAGATCGACCGTCTTTATCGGCAAGGGCTCGATGCCGTCGAAGCGGTCGCCGCTGACTTGAACTCAGCCGTCGACGCGCTCAGAGTGACCGACGAACCGAATTCCGAAGTCTCCAATGAATCGACGTCGGGCAATTCAATGATCGATGGCAAAGACCCGATTGAAGCCGACGCGCGACAGATGGACTCGCCGCTGACTGATCTCGACGCGAGCAGGAGTGACGATTCAGGCTATTCGAAAGCGGCGACCCGCGTCACACCTCGTCAAGTGATCGAAGCCGCGTTGTTCGTCGGAGGTGAGATGCTGACGACAAAGCGCATCAGTTCGATGCTGCGCGGCGAATTCGATCAGAACTTCGTCGAGGCGACGATCGACGATCTCAACGAGCAGTTCACCAACGAAGGCCGACCGTACGAGGTCCGATTTGGCGAGGGTGGCTATAAAGTGGTATTGAAGGAGGAGTTTGAGCCGGTTCGCAACCGAGTCTTCGGAATCGGCCCCAAAGAGGTTAAGCTCTCGCAAGACGTGCTCGAAGTTCTATCGCTCATCGCGTACCGGCAGCCGATCTCCCGAGAAGACGTCGAAACGTTGCGCGGAGGAAATGCCGGCGGTGTGCTGGGCCAACTGTTGCGGCGGGAACTGCTGGAGATCGAACGCGACCCCGATCAACGGAAGTTGATCCGTTATCGAACGACGCCACGGTTCCTGCAAGTTTTCGGCCTCAGCAGTCTCGATGAGCTTCCACGCGCGGAAGACTTGAGTTTCAAATAGCGCTTCGATGGATGATCGATCTTGCCATCGCCCCAGGTCGATTCGTCGGCCGCGGGCGCCAATGGACACAACAGGCCTCTCGTGCGCTCTACGGCTGCGATTCTCACATTTTTGGGGGATCCGAGAAACCGGCGACAAAACACCGGTTGACCTCGTCCCCTTTCCGTCCCAGAATTCCCTTGTGTAATCATCTGTGCAATCATCGCGGGAGAAAGTCTTGGCTTGGGACGCCCGTCACTTGGGTGGCCGCACATCGAGCAAGCCGAGCGACCACAACTCAAAACCAGCCGAGTCACGCACGAGCACGCTGGTGCGACGGCGATCTGAGCAATCAATGCCGCAGGGAAGCGTCCTAGGGAGGGCATCATGGCGACGGGCAAAGCGACCGGGCAAGACAAGACAGCCAAAGGCAAGTCGCCGAAACGTGGCGTATCGACGAAAACCGCGATCAAGAAAAAGCGTCGTGTGCCGGTCAAACGGTCAACTCAAACGAAATCGAAGCGCAAGGCCGCCGCGCGCGGCAAGTCGGCGCAAAGTTCCCACCCGCAGTCGATCGGCGGCTATCTCATCGATCGACTGTGTGATTACGGACTCGAGGACCTCTTTGGCATACCCGGCGATTTTGTGCTCCAGTTCTACGGAATGCTCGAGGAGAGTCCGATACGCGTGATCGGAACGACTCGCGAAGACTCGGCGGGATACGCAGCCGACGCCTACGCGCGCATTAACGGCTTGGGAGCCGTCTGTGTGACGTATTGTGTCGGCGGGTTGAGCCTTTGCAACTCGATCGCCGGAGCCTACGCCGAGAAGTCGCCGGTCATCGTGATCAGCGGTGCACCGGGCATGGACGAACGTCGCAGTGACCCGCTGCTTCACCACCGCGTCCGCGATTTCCACACGCAGCGCGACGTGTTCGAGAAGATCACGGTCGCAACGGCTTCGCTGGACGATCCGCTCACCGCGTTTCGCGAAATTGACCGCTGCCTCGAAGCGGCAATTCGCTACAAACGCCCGGTCTACCTAGAGTTGCCCAGAGACCGCGTGCAGACGGAATCGCTATTTCCCCACATACCCAAAACGGAAAAGCTCAAAAGCAACAAGAGTGCCTTGACCGAATCCGTCGAGGAAGCCCGCGAACTGATCGGTTCGAGCCGTCAGCCGGTCGTGATTGCCGGCGTCGAAATCCATCGCTTCGGGTTGCGCAAAGAGTTATTGCAGCTGGCCGAAAAAAACCAGATTCCGATGTGCGCCACGTTATTAGGGAAGTCGGTCGTCAGTGAGAAGCACCCACTCTATCTGGGCGTCTATGAAGGGGCGATGGGGCACGAATCGGTCCGGCGTTATGTCGAAGAAAGTGACTGCGTAATTCTTTTGGGTACGTTCATGACCGACATCAACCTGGGAATCTTCACGGCGAATCTCGATCCCGGCAAGTGCGTCTATGCGACAAGCGAAACGTTGCGAATGCGGCATCATCACTTTCACGACGTCTTGCTGGCGGACTTCGTGAAGTCATTGGCGAAATCGGAATTCAAGTTGCCCAAGCGAAACTTGCCCAAGACGGGAAAGTCGGACACCGAGCCGTTCGTGCCGAATCCTGACGCCAAGCTGACCGTCAACCGGCTCTTCCGGCGGATCGATGACATGCTCGACCAGGAAATGGTCGTCGTCGCCGATGTGGGTGATTCGTTATTTGCTTCGTCCGATCTCACGATGCACCAACATACGGAATTCATCAGCCCGGCCTATTACACGTCGATGGGATTCGCGATTCCCGCCTCGGTTGGCGTACAAGTGGCCAACAAGTCACTCAGGCCGATTGTGCTCGTGGGAGACGGCGCCTTCCAAATGACCTGCCTGGAGCTTTCAACGTCCTTGAGGCACGGGTTCAACCCGATCGTCATGGTGTTGAACAATCGAGGCTATACGACGGAGCGGTTTCTGCAAGAGGGCCCGTTCAACGACATTCCTAATTGGAACTACCACCGTATGCCCGACCTGTTGGGCGGCGGCTGGGGGTTCGAGGTCCATAACGAAGGTGACCTTGAAAAGTCGCTTCAGGCAGCGTTCGCCAATCAAGACTGCTTCAGCCTGCTGAACATTCATCTTGAACCGACCGACATTAGCCCGGCCCTGGATCGATTGGCGAAGCGACTTTCGAAGCACATTTAGATCCCGTTCGGGATAACTGTGGCGGCTATCGTACGATGTTTGGTCTTTGAATATCGTCTCGGCGCCGCCAGAACCCACTACACTTATGTCGAATGCGCTATAGAAGTGGCCCCCAAACCCCTCTGACGGGCAACGTTCTCCCCCCGACATGTAGGGGAGAATTCCACCACAACGGGGTTTTGTGACGGGTTCGAGAAGCGTTTTCGTAGCGCTCTCATCGGCGGCGGCATCCCAGCACGTCTGAATGGACCGTTTTTGCCGTTTACCCAGCCAAAAATGCCCGCAACGCGTCTACGGATGTCAACTCACTTCGGACGGCTCGCCGGATCATGAGCTACTCTTTCACCTGAGCAATCAGCTCATTTCGACGATTGCCAAAGGAATGTGGGAGAGTAACGTAATCGTGATCGCACAGATTTGGTACAAGCTGATGCATGCCGTCGATGATTCGGTCGCCGGTGGTTACGTTCATGCGCTCGCATTGATCTGCTTTCTGCAGTATGTCGTACACCTTTATCGAGCCCTGCAAAACAAGAGACAGACACAGCGCTATGAGCGCCAATGCCAACAATACGAGTGCGAGCTTAGCGACATCAACCGCGACCGCGTGATCAGCCAACTGGAAAACCGCATTCTTCGCGAATTTGTTTCCGAAACCGACTTCGATCGAGCTCTGGTTGTGTTGTTGAGGAACTTTGTTCCCCTGCCGGAAAACGGTTTTTGCGCCTGCGTCAAGATGCACGGCGAGCAAGCCGAAGTCTTCCAAAGCCGAGGCCTGTCCGAAGAGTCGCTTTCCACATTCTCAATTGATGAAGACTTGCAGAAAAAAGTCTCGCGGGAGGAAGTCGTCATTCTTGAGGGATCGAAGCTTTTCGACAGCGATCTGCTCAAGCGACTCTCCAGAAGCGACCGACGCAAAGTCGAGACACTGTATTTGATTGCATTTGGAGATGCTTCCGAATCGCCCTGTATCCTCGTGACGACGACGCTCTATCCCGCTGGAGCCGATCGGGACCAGCAGATTGATTTAGTCAAGCGGCTCATGTCCAGCGTCGCCGGCAATTTGTGCAGGACGGCAACGTTGGAGATGCACGAAGATCAACTTCGCACGACGAGTCAGAAACTCGAGCTCCGCTCGATCAGCGATCGGAATTTCGAGACCCCGCTCAAAATGCTTGAAACGTTCTTGTCGCAGCTCAACAAGATGCTTTCGGCCGAACGCATCTCACTTTACTTGTTGACGCCCGGTGGTCAGGCGCCGAAAAAGGCTTTGATTCGATGTGGCGTGGCGATGCAGCCACTTGTGCAGGCTCGATGGCACGCGCACGAAAACCTGCTGGCCGACGTCCATCTGGCGGAAGGTGAAGCGTTACAACTCGACAGAGACGCCATTCGCCAGGTAGGCGTCGAAAGCCTCGTCGGATCGGCCATCGTAGCGCCGCTGCTTCAGAATCGAGGGGCGATTGGTGTTCTGTGTGTCACGCGGGGTGAAGCCTCGTCGTTTGACAGGCGGCAGTGTGAGTTAGCCGAGTGGGCCTGTGAGTATCTGGCTGAAACATTGCTCCGAGTATTGAATCAGGCCTCTGTCGAACTTCGCTCGCGCCAAGACGCTCTGACGGAGCTGGCCAACCGGCGCGAATTCGACAATCGCATCCTCTCCGAACTCAATTCGGCCGAACAGCTCGGGCAAGACTGCTCGCTGTTATTGTTCGATCTCGACCGATTCAAATCCATCAACGACACCTATGGACACCAGACCGGTGATGAAGTTCTGCGTGTTGTGGCTCGTGTTCTCCAGGAAGAGATCAAGAAGATTCGCTCAAACGACCGAGTACTCGTAGCACGTTATGGCGGAGAAGAGATGGCGGTGCTCCTGCCGGAAATCGGTATCGCCGGCGCCCGAAGGATCGCCGAGTCGGTCCGTGAAGCCGTGAAAAACACTACTGTTCGTCTTCAGGAAAGCGACATTGGCATCACGACGAGCGCGGGGATCGCCACTTTCCCGCTACACGCCAAAAACGCGCACGACTTGATTGCCGCCGCAGACGATGGACTGTACCAAGCCAAGGAATTGGGGCGCGACCGTGTATGTTGTACGGTCGAATCGCTCGTTTGATCGGACGGGGCGTCCGAGCCGATTTTGGTGCGCGTGAGTGGTGTTCGGCCGTAGCACGAGCCACAACTGCGGGCGCGCCGCGATCACTTTCCGGTTCGACGGCTTTGACGCTTTTTCGTGGCAAGACTATCATGGCACAAGTTCAACTTAGACACGGACACGAATTTGTATTCGAAATGACGAACGCCGAGATCGCCGACAGTAAGCTGGCAGGCAGCCGTAGCGGCAAGACGATCGCCGTCATGCCCGCTTACAACGCCGAGGCCACGTTGCGCCAAACGGTTGCCGACATTCCCAGCGGATCGGTCGACGAGATCCTTCTTGTCGACGACTGCAGTAGCGATGAGACGGTCAACCTCGCCAGGGAACTTGGGCTGACCGTTATCACACACGAAACGAACCTCGGATATGGCGGAAATCAAAAAACCTGTTATCAGCATGCGCTGGAGACGGGTGCCGATTTTATCGTGATGATCCATCCCGACTATCAATACGATGCGCGCGTCACCGAAGTCGCCGTTGAGATTCTCCGTCTGGGGATTTGTGACTGCGTGCTCGGCTCACGAATTCGCACGCGAGGCGAGGCACTCGCCGGCGGCATGCCGCTCTACAAGTATCTTGCCAACCGGATTCTGACCACGATTGAGAATGTCTGCCTCGGCCAGAACCTGGGCGACTTCCACAGCGGCTTTCGCGCGTACCGCCGCGAAGTCCTCGAGACCATTCCCTACGAGAAGAACTCGGACGACTTTGTGTTCGACAGCGAGTTTCTTGCGCAAGCGGTCCACTACGGCTTTAAGTTGGGCGATATCCCCGTCCCCGTGCGGTATTTTGACGAGGCATCCAGCATCAACTTTCGTCGCAGCGTGACCTACGGAACAGCGACGCTCGGCGTGCTGGCTCGCTACTGGTCGCACCGTCTAGGGCTGGTGCGATCCCCGATTTTCGGACCACCAAAAACCACGTCCACCTGAAACTGCGCGACAAGCTGGTGAGCAACAGCAGAACGGCTCGCATGGCACTCAGTTGAAATAACCGCAGGTGCGCAGGTGCGCGACGCTCTTGCGCACGCGGCGATGATAAGCGTCCAGCGGCAAGTCGCCCTCGCCGTCCGTCCCCGGTACCTCAATCGAATACGGGCCGCTGAAACCACACGAGCGCATGGAGTCGAGCACGCAGCTAAAGTCGACCGCGCCCCCGTAGCCCAGCGCGGGAAAATGCCGGCGTCCGAATTGACCGGTTGTGTCCTTCAGATGCAGGTGCCGGACGTGATGGCAAACCTTCGCCAACGCGATCTCGCCGTTGATGTGTTCGTTGTAGAACAGGAGATTTCCCGTGTCGAAGTTGAGTTTCACGTTCGGGTGCCCCAGGCGGCTCATCGTATCGAGCATACTGCGATGGTTGACGCACAAGCCGGCGTGTGTCTCCAAGCAATACGTGATTCCCAACGCCCCAGCATAGTCGCCGATCTGTGCGAGAAGCCGATACAATTCGGCTCGCGATGTCTCGTCGTCGGCATCCCCTGCTTCGCCCACCACGAGCGAAACGCCGAAATGACTGGCCAGATCGATCTTTCGCTTGATAATATCCAACACCCCCGGTCGGCTCGGGTTCCCGCTGAGAATATTGCAGCTCGAGACGCGGACGTCGTTGGCAGCCAGCAACTGCTCGACCGCCTTCAGGTCGTTCAGAGTGGAGTCGGTTGTCACCAGGGGGTCGTCACCGAGCCGCGACTGGTGTCCCGACGTGCGAATTGGCAGTTCCAGGTGGTCAAGCCCCGCCTGTTTCATGTTCTCGATCGTTCCACGGACACCGAAACGGCCGTAGCAAACTGGCAGGCAAGAAACGACGGTGGACATGAACAGTGAGCAATCTAAAAAAAGGACATTGGACCAAGGAAAAGGTGACCTAGGGCGACGATCAATCCTTGGCGCGGACGACAGATCATTATTGCTGATTCACTGCGGCGCACAAACTCGCATCGGTAATTTTACCTCATGAAGAAATTCATTCCATCGAGTTTTTCCGCGTATCGTCACAATCGTGGCGCACGGCATAGTTTTTCGCGTAGGAGATAGCAGCTTTGTCTGACGACGTCGAGAACATTCTGGACGCCGCGATTGCCCAACATCGTTCGAGTGATGTGGAAGGCGCCGTGCGGTTGTATCAGCGCGCGATCACGCTTGAGCCCGAGCGAGTCGAGGTCAAATACTACCTCGGCACGGCACTACTTCAACTTGGCCGGTTCGATGATTGCATTGAATGTTTCGAAGCCGTTCTGTCGTTACGGCCTGATTCTCCCGACGCGCACAACAACTTGGGTGTTGCGCACCAGGCGCTTGGGAATTGGGAACGTGCAGCGAAGTCATTTCAAGAGGCGATCAAGACCAACCCGCGGTACGACCAGGCCTTCTTCAATCTCGGTGCGTTGATGGAAGACCGGGGCCTGTTTGCCGACGCCGAAAAGTGTTTCCGTCACGCGGCCGAGCTAAAACCCGAAGACATAACAGCTCGAAGCCGTCTCGCCGGTGCACTCAAATCGCAACAAAAGTGGGCCGAGGCGGAGCCGCTCTATCGCGAACTTGCCTCGGGTCGGCCGGATGATTGTGACTTGCAGATTAATTTGGCGTACGTACTGGCGCGGCGGGAACAACTCGACGAAGCTGCCAACGTCTATCAGAACGTACTCAGAATCAAACCCGACTTTTACCAGGTCCACAATAGTCTCAGCTACATCTACGAACGGCAAGGACGACTCACCGAGGCGGAAGCAGCGGCGCGGCGCGCCATCGCCCTCGAACCTGGATATGCCGAGGGACACAATAACCTCGGAAATGTCCATCGATCGTCGCATCGGCTCGACGAAGCGTGCACGTGCTTTGAACAGGCCCAGAAATTCGATCCTGATTTTGCATTGGCGGCGTTTAACCTGGGGACCACCAAGTTGCTTGGCGGGTGTTATCGCGAAGGTTGGTCCGGTTACGCGCGGCACGCCGAGTCGCTCGAAAACCATGCTCGCGAATTTCACGAGCCGCGCTGGCAAGGCGAATCGATGCAGGGGAAAACGTTGCTCGTCTTTGCCGATCAGGGTTTCGGCGACACGATCCAGTTCTCGCGATTTCTGCGACGTACCAAAGACGTTTCAGACGCGAAACTGTTGTTCGAATGTCCGAACGAGCTGTTCGAACTTTTTGGAGATCTCTGCCTGTCGGGGTACGACGAGTTAATTGCGGAGGGGACGCCGCTGTCCTCCTTCGACGCACAGGTTCCGCTGGCGGCGCTACCGCATGCGCTCGACGCGGGCGCCGACGCGTTGGTTGTCGACGCGCCCTACATCCGGGCCCCTAGCGCGATGCGAGGAGATTTGCAGCAAACCCTCGACGCCATTGGAAACGACCGAATCAAGGTCGGTCTCGTCTGGCAGGGAAATCCGAACCAGTCGCGAGATGTCGTCAGATCGTGTCCGCTTGAGACGTTACGACCGCTGTTCGACGTCGAAGGCGCAACTTGGTTGAGTCTGCAAACCGGTGAGCCGGGCTGTCAACAACTCAACCATATCGAAGCCACTCGCCGGCCGATCGACATCGGTACTCTTTTGCACAGTTTTGCCGAAACGGCTGCTGTGATCTCGCGACTCGACTTAGTCATTACCGTCGATACGGCAACATCACACTTAGCTGGTGCGTTGGGGCATCCGACCTGGACGTTGCTCTGTCACACGCCCGACTGGCGTTGGCTGCTTGGTCGAAACGATTCGCCCTGGTATCCCTCGATGCGATTGTTTCGCCAGAATGTTTGGGGCGACTGGGACTCGGTCGTCGCGAGTGTCCGCGCAGAACTTGAGAGCCTCGTCCGAGGCACGGCGGTACGGCGCAGCGCAGATCGCGGTGACCGAAGCTGAGGCCGTTGGCGAAAATGAGAGGTCGCTAAGAGCCGTTGAATCGTGTGCCCGATGGGTATGAATCAATCATGACGGTCCGTCTCCCGCCTTCGGTACGAGTGACTTCATCGTGTGGCTGCGATATACTGCGACTTGCCCAGTTCGGATTAGTGGCATCCCATCCCGTCGATCGATGAGGAAGGACGGACAACGGGGCTGGACCGCACGGTTACCTCCCGATTCGCGTGTTCTGAGCCGCTCAGTTCGCTAGTGACGCGGCGAATGCCGAGGCGGCGACTCGTGTCGATTGTTTTCGTGTTGATTCTGAATGGGTCGCAGCTCGTGCGTCTCGTAGCATTAGTTCATCCGGTGGCCACACGTTGGCATGACGTTGGATGACCCGGCCCGAGCTGACATTTCGCGTGTGAGGTAATCGTAGGGGCCAAGGAATCGCGGACGGTTTTGATTAATAGTTATTGGAAACAGAGAGCAAAACATGGCAGTCACAGCAGTTGAGGCCGGAAAGACGCGGATCGGCTGGATCGGCACGGGCGTGATGGGATCGAGCATGGTCGGTCATCTCATCGACGCGGGTTTTTCTGCCACGGTTTACAGCCGGACGAAAGTAAAGGCCCAGGCGGCTCTCGACAAAGGGGCGTCGTGGGCGGATTCACCCAAAGCCGTCGCCGAGGCTTCCGACGTCGTATTCTCGATCGTCGGATTCCCAAGTGACGTCCGCGAGGTCATGCTCGGTGACAGCGGTGCACTGGCCGGCTCGAAGTCGGGCAACATTCTGGTTGACATGACAACCAGTGACCCGTCGCTGGCAGTCGAGATCGCCGAAGCCGCAATATCCAAAGGCGTTTCAAGCGTTGATGCCCCCGTATCCGGTGGCGACGTCGGCGCGAAAAACGGTTTGCTTTCAATCATGATCGGCGGCGAAAAGGACGTCGTCGATGCGCTCGATCCTTGTTGGCAGGCGATGGGCAAGACCATCGTACATCAGGGTCAGGCCGGTGCGGGCCAACACACAAAAATGGTCAACCAGATTCTGATCGCCACGAACATGATCGGCGTGTGCGAAGCATTGCTGTACGGACAAAAAGCAGGTCTCGATTTGCCGACCGTGCTCGAGTCGGTCGGAAGCGGGGCTGCCGGAAGTTGGTCGCTTTCGAACCTTGGCCCGCGAATTATGGACAACAACTTCGACCCAGGTTTCTTCATCGAACACTTTATCAAGGATATGGGAATCGCATTGGCGGAAGGTAAGGACATGGATCTTTCACTTCCGGGCTTGGCGTTGTCTCATCAGTTGTACTTGGCGGCCAAGGCGCAGGGCCACGGGCGTGACGGGACGCACGCGCTGCAGCTTGTGCTGGCGAAACTTTCCGATGTTGACTGGTCGAATCGCTGAACGAATAGGACAGGAGAGCTGCCATGGCACGTAAGGGCGATCGTTTTGCCGGGTTGACTGTCGCGCTGGTCACTCCGTTTCGCGACGGTGCGGTCGACGAAACCGCGTTACGAAAGTTAATCGACTTTCACGTCGAGGCGGGAACAGACTGTGTCAGCCCGTGCGGGACAACCGGTGAAAGCCCCACGCTGTCGCACGCGGAACACGATCGCGTGATCTCCGTCGTCTGCGAGCAGGCGGCCGGACGCATCAAGGTGATGGCTGGAACCGGATCGAATGCCACGCGAGAGGCGGTGCGGCTCACGAAGTCGGCCAAGGAAGCCGGTGCCGATGCCGCACTGATGGTCGCCCCCTATTACAACAAGCCGACACAGGACGGCTTCTACCAGCACTACAAGGCAGTCGCAGAGGCCACCGACATTCCGATCGTCCTGTACAACATTCCCGGGCGGACGGCAAAGAACATCGAGCCGGAGACAATTGCGCGGCTTGGCGAATTGCCGAGCGTTGTCGCGGTGAAGGAGTCGACCGGGTCGATGGATCAGGCGTCGCAGATTCTGGCGTTGAGTGATCTGACAGTCCTGTCCGGCGATGACAGCCTGACGTTGCCACTATTGTCGATCGGGGGAAGCGGAGTTGTTTCGGTCGTGGGAAACATCGTTCCTAGAGACGTCAAGGACCTCTTGAACGCCTTCGCGACTGGAGACGTGGCAACAGCGCAACAGCGGCATCAAAGGCTCTTTCCGCTGTGCCGCGATCTTTTAGGGTTGGCCACCAACCCCATTCCGATCAAGGAGGCCATGCGAATTCTGGGTCGAGACAGCGGTGAGCTGCGCTTGCCAATGACGTCCTTCGACGAATCGCAACGAACGAATCTCACAAAGACGTTGAAGACCTACGGCTTACTGTGATAGGTTGGATACTGTTGTCGGTCATACGTCATAACAACAACTGCGGAGTCGTCCGGTGATCCTGGGTTTTGGAAAAGGCAAGAAAGACAAACACGACGATCGCGGCGATCACGACGATTTCGACGATCAGCCTGAAGAGGAAATTGAATACGCCCTCTTTCAGGGCGCAGTCAACGGGCAGGAGGCCAATCTTGTTGAGAATGCCGGCCTCGCGCAGGCGGGGCTTGTCCCGGTCAAGGAATTGATTACAGATGCATTGCATCGGCGGGCCGATATCTTGCGGCTTGAGCCAAAAGGCAAGGCGGTCGTCATCACGTTCTCAGTCGATGGCGTCTGGTACCCCGGGGGTCGTCTCGCACCTAAGGCCGCGCTGGCGATCATTCAAATGACCAAGCTGCTTGCTGGGCTCGAAACGCGCGAGCGGCGCAAGCCTCAGTCCGGTGGTATCAAGGCGGAACTTGCCGGAACGAAGTACGTTCTCGATGTTGAGAGCACTCCCGTTGCGGGGGGCGCTGAACGTTTGGTCGTCCGCGCTCATGACGTCAACGAATCGTTTGACACAGCTGAGAGTGTAGGGTTTTCTGCCGATCTGAAACAGAAAATTCGCGACCTGATGATGGAAAAGTCGGGAATCGTTCTCGCATGCGGTCCGCGACATTCGGGCACGTCGACGACGGCAATGGGCGTGCTCCGGTCGATCGATTCGTACATGTTTGCGCTGTACAACATTGTCGAGTTTCCCGAAGAACTTAGTTACGTCACAACCTTAGAGCGTACTGCCGAGGAGGGGCTGCAAGAATCGATCGCGCGGCTCATCCGAATGGAGGCGGACGGGGTCTTTGTCGACCCAATTCGCGATGCACAAGCGGCGATGACCGTGTTCGAATCGCAATCGCGGATCAAAATCATTTCCGAGTTCACGGCCAGGGACTGTGCCCATGGCATCATGCAGCTGCACGAATGGCTCGCGCAACCACAACTCTTGGCTGACGGACTCAAAGGACTTGTCAGCCAGAGGCTGATCCGATTGTTGTGTGACAAATGTAAGGAAGCCTTTGCTCCCAACCCGAAACTGCTGGCGAAAATTGGGTTGCCGCCGGAAACCAAGGTCTTGTACCGAACTCCTACGATGCCTACCGATCCTGAATCGGGGGAAGAAGAGGAACCCGAGCCGTGCCGGAAGTGTGACGATGTCGGATATATTGGGCGGGCTGGGCTGTTCGAATTCATTGAGATCACCGAAGGGATGCAGGACATCATTCGGTCGGGTCCGTCAGTGCCGAAGATCCGGGCGCAGGCACAAAAGGAACGCATGCCCTCATTTCAAAGCGAGGGTCTCCGACTCGTTGCCGAGGGCAAGACCTCGCTCGACGAACTCAAACGGATCTTCAAGAAGGCATAAACGTTTTCTACGTCATGCTTTATGTGACGAGCGGCGATTGCCCCGTCCGGCCGCCCACGCCCATCGACTGTCCCTCTGATCCGCCGGAACCAGAATTCCTGGCAATTTCGGCAAAATGTTCCGCAGATAACGATTGTTCCGGTCGATGATAGTTATGGGGCTCGAATCGGTTCAAACGATCAGAAGCCCTTGCCGAGCGCCGACGGGAACCGGTAAATATTGTTGCCGCGTCTACGTTTCGTCTTGGAACATCGAAATCGGGTTGAGGCAGCGAAGCCCATTACGGCCAACAATGGGCCGCACTTCCGCAAAACCTCATATCAACCAGCACGAGGTCATTCATGAAACCCAGCCGTATCCACAAATGGGGTAAGCTGGCATTGCTCACTTGCGGACTGTTCTCAACGGCGATCGCCACGGGATGTCTTCAAACGAGCGTCGGCGGACAGACGTTGCCTTCGGCGCGCTATCTGCGGGACGATGTCCAGTTCTTTCGAGCAGGTCCAGAATTTCAGCTCCACAACCAGGTCGAAGCGCTTGAGCGACATCGGCTCGACCAAGAGAGAATCGAAGAAGATCTCAACGCGCCGGCTCTGTAACACAGGGCGAACGGTCGTAGATTTCACATAGTCAGCGCCCCGCGACGATTTAGCACGGGTGCGCCCCAGACAACTGTTTCCCCCTTTTAGTTTGCGTGCCCTGAAAAGCAGCGCCTCCCAAGCTCGCGTCCCAACCGAGACCAGGGAATGACTGCGTGCGCTGGGGCGGATGTGGCCGGCGATTTTTGGCCACATTCTCAAAGCGCCGGGGGGGACGTGACCTTTCGCGACCGACGAAGTCAGACTCCCGCATCAAACATGTAGGAGGCCTGTTTTCGTCGGTCCGCGAAGGGTTTTCTTTTGCGCGAGCGCCGTTTTGTGTCCCGCAATTCGAACCCTGCCGATCTGGCACGGTAATTTCGCCGCTACCGAGCGCAAGCCGAGAATTCGCATTGCTCGAAGGTCATGGCCGACCGACAGCCGTTTCGACTCCGTGCTGTGCGAGTCTCTGTGATTTCGGAAGATTCCGCCGTTGGATGTTTTCAAGCAGTGAGATGATTTCAAACTCGTAGTTTCCCTGTTATTCTTCTCCCATACCAGGAAAAAGAAGCTGCCCGTTTCGTCAGGCCCCCGTGGGAGACTTCCAACGATGAACTCCAACTCGAACATTCCTACTGAATCCGGTGAGCGCGGCGGGAAAGTGGCCGTTGGCCTTGTCGCCGCCGGTCTGGTGCTGACCGTTTGGCTTGCAATGAAGCCCGACCAGATGTCGGCGGACAATTACCAAGCGACGCACCCTGATAATAACCAGACAGCTCATGAGCCGAAGGAGCGGTCTCTTACTGCGAGGAAGACGTTCGATCAACCTTCGGCCAACAAAACCGATACGACACATCCCGATGCGAGGCGAGCAGCCGACGAACCGAAGTGGCGGTCTCTTTTTAACGGCAAGACGCTCGACGGGTGGGCCATCACCGACTTCGGCGGGCAAGGAGACGTTCTCGTCGACGACGGCAACCTCGTTCTCGAGATGGGATCGGACTTGACCGGCGTGACCGCCACGCAGGATATCCCCCGCGGAAGCTACGAGGTCCGCCTCGAAGCGATGCGCGCGGCCGGGAGCGACTTCTTCTGCGGCCTGACGTTCCCGGTTGGAAAGGCGCCCTGCACGCTGATCATCGGTGGCTGGGGAGGCGGTGTTTGTGGATTGTCCAGCATTGATGGGATGGATGCCTCCGAAAACGAAGTCCACACATATCGTGAGTTCGAGACAAACCGTTGGTATGGCATTCGACTTCGCGTGACAAAACAGAAAATCGAGGCTTGGATCGACGATGAACAGATCGTCGATTTCGAGCACACGGGCCGAAAACTCTCCATCCGCTCCGAAGTCGATCTTTCAGTGCCGTTTGGTTTCGCGTCGTGGCAGACGACGGCAGTGCTAAAAGACATTCAACTGCTTGAAATCGTCGACTGAGTGTTTCGTTGTGGCTAGACCATTTCTAGTCTCGTTGCAGCGGCTTTAGACGCAATCGACGCTGTCATACGAGCGGTTGAGCCGCTACAGGTTCCTCGAACACGCTCTAGTGTTGCCGGCTGCAATGTGGCGACCCGAGCCCGGCCCGAATCCCGGTTGTCGCGGAATGTCGCGGCAGATAGATGGCAGGCGTTGCTCATCAGAGGGTGTCGGAACCACTCATAGAGGAGCCGTCGCCGCGAGGCTGTTCTCAAACATCGCACCCCCCGTGATTGTTGACTTTCTTCAACATGCGAAAAACGGACGCTCTGGCCCGAGAGCCGATGCCCAGGCTCATTTTCGTTCCGTCGAGCGCCACAAGAGGGCCGTTCGAAGACGGGCAGCGTGTCGTCCTCACCAATCAGCTCCAAACGAGTCCGCTGTCTTCGAATCTGTGACGGTCAACCGAGTTGGAACGTGCGCCCGTGCGCGCCGCTCCGGCCGATTTGTCTGGGATTGAGCTCTCTCGGCCCGCTCAATGTGGCTCTCCTCGTCGGGCCACCCGGGCCGAGCTTTCGGCTGATGCGGCTTGATTGGTATCGGTTTTGCTGTTTCTCTGGTTGGATTCACGTTGTCCGTCTGGACAACAACGCAGACAAGACAACGTCGCCAAGACAGTTTGAGCACAGTCAACATCGTTTGTGCGGGCAATGCTGTGGAGAGAGAACATTGAAAACACGTCAGGTGATCGAAGCCACCGCGAGAATTGCTGCCAGCTCGCATCTCGTCATCGGCCAGTCTGGTCCCCTGCCGACGCGGCCGATCAAGGATTATTGGCAGCTTTCGCGCGAGAGGAACCTGGCTTGGTTCTCGGTTCTTCGTGATATGTCGTATCCGATCGCTTCAAACAAGAACTCGTGTACAACGACACCGACGGAATCAATGGCGGCCGTCTTAGCGGAACTGTTCGCGACCGAATCGCTGACGCGCGTCTGGGGAGCCATCCTGATGGCAGCAGACGGTCAAGGAAGTACCGGCGTGGCCCAATCGATTGCACGAAACGCCCTGTTGGGGCACGAACAGGTACGCCATCTCGCGATGCGTTGGCTAAGCCAATACGCTGACGAGGACGAAGAGAACGTCGGCCGCGTCGATCGGATACGCCGTCGATGCGAACGCTGCACGGACCTGATTCTAGGTGAGTTGGTCGGTTTTCCTGTCGCAGAAGACTTTGCCCACGACCCGCGCCGCGCGACGGAGTTCAGCGGGCGGCCACAAGGCGATGAAGTGGCCGATGAGCGTGATTCTCGATGCACGCTGGTCCTGGCAAGCCTAAGAATCGCGTTTCCTGATGTGTTTTCGTACGAGTTGCCCGAAGCGTCTTCGTTCACTCGCGTTCTGGCCTCGATTCTCGAGACGTTTCCCCGCGTCGCACTCGCTGAAAACGACACTCTCCAGGCCTTGCTGAGGAGTATCGAAGACGAACGGTCAGCCGCGGCACAAGGTCCAAACGGTCACAACTCCGCCCATCCGATTTCAATTTCAGGGTGTTGACTTGGGTGCTGCACGAGCCATACAATGGATCTCGCGTGCTTTGAAAACGTTTAAATCCGTTCAACTCATGCCCCAGGTGGCGAAGTCGTGTCTCAGTTCTCCACGTACAACTCTCCGAAGACTCAAGCCAGCGGCAGCTTTGGCTACGTGTGGTTTTCATTGTTTTCCTGGTTTACCCGCCAGGGAAATCGGGCCGTGGAGGCAACGCGTTGAATTAGCACCATCCATCAACGAATTCTTCCAGGGCTCTGAAATCCCGTAGGTTTCAGAGCCCTTTTTTCGTTTACGCCTGAAGTTTGACACATTTTAGCTAGCCAAAATACCAAGTCTCACGCAGTGAGCCGAAACCGAGGAGATTGAACATGATCGTCGTAATGAAATCAGGAGCGACCAAAGAGATGGCCCAACGGGTCGCCAAGCGAGTCGAAGAACTCGGCCTCAAGGCGCATATCATCGTGGGAGAGGAGCGGACGGTGGTTGCGGCGGTCGGGCAGGAGAGAAACGGCGTTCAGGATAAACTCTCTACCCTGGATGCCGTCGATAAGGTGCTGCCCATTCTGGCGCCGTACAAGGTCGCCAGCAGAGAAACCAAGCCGGAACCGACCACCGTGCGCGTGCGCGACTTGGTCATCGGCAACGGCCACGTGGGCGTGATCGCCGGTCCCTGCTCGGTCGAAAGTGAGGAGCAGATCATGCAAAGTGCCATCCAGGTCAAAGAGGCCGGCGCAACGGGGCTCCGGGGTGGAGCGTTCAAGCCGCGTACGAGCCCCTACTCGTTCCAGGGTCTCAAAGAGGAAGGTCTCAAGTTGCTCGCGGCGGCCCGTGATGCGACGGGACTGGCGGTCGTCACCGAGGTCATGACGCCGCATCACGTCGAACTCGTCGGCCGCTACGCCGACGTCATGCAAATCGGCGCCCGCAACATGCAGAATTACCACCTACTTCAAGCGGTGGGTGAAGCGAAACTTCCCGTCCTACTGAAGCGAGGACCCTCGGCGACGATCGACGAATTCCTGTTGGCGGCCGAGTACATTCTCGACCAGGGCAACACCGACGTCGTGTTGTGCGAACGGGGTGTTCGCACTTTCGAAGCGCACACGCGGTTCACACTTCCGTTGGCGACCGTGCCCTATCTCCAAGAACGGACCCACTTGCCCGTCGTCGTCGATCCCAGCCACGGCACGGGAATCGCCTCGTTGGTCGCACCGATGTGTGCCGCTTCGATCGCCGCCGGTTGTGATGGTTTGATCATCGAAGTCCACCCCGATCCGTCAAAGGCGCTCAGCGATGGTGCGCAGTCACTGACACCAAAGGCCTTCGCCGCCGCAATGGCCGACTGCCACAAGGTCGCCACTGCTCTGGGGCGTTCGATGTCGTAGCAGAAGCCGTCCCGGCTCGTTGATTTCTGTCGTGACCTCAATGATACTTCTGTTGATTGCTATCACGGGGGACGGAACCGAATGGCAGAGAACGCGAGAGCTCATCGTACACCCTCGTCCGAGGCGGACATCGAGGCGTGTACCATTGGGGGCGCTCGGCCGCACGGTGGGCCAGTGCAATTGGCCGATTACGACGCGGCGTGGACCGAACTGTTTACCCGCGAAGCCTCACGAATCAAACACCTGCTGGGCGAATCTGCCATCCGTGTTGAACATGTTGGCTCGACGTCCATTCCGGGTCTCGCCGCCAAGCCGATCATCGACATCATCCTGGAAGTGGCCGATTCACGGGACGAGTCGAGCTACGTGACGCCGCTTGAGTCGCACGGCTACAGGCTCCGCATTCGAGAACCCGATTGGTTCGAGCACCGCGTGCTCAAGGGGCCCGATACCGATATCAACTTGCATGTCTTCACGGTCGGCTGTTCGGAAGTCGGCCGCATGTTGACGTTTCGAGCTCATCTGCGCGCCAACTCGTCCGACCGCGATCTCTACGAGGCCAAAAAGCGCGAGCTGGCGGCGCGCGAATGGGCATACATTCAAAACTATGCCGACGCCAAGACGGCCATCATCGACGAAATTATGGCCAGAGCGACCGCCGGCTGAATTCCGTTCGTTTCGCGCGTGCGGCGCGAAATCCATCAGCGGGCGTTCGGATCGTTTTTGCTGCTATGGCGATTCGAATAACTGTTCCGGTGGTGGGCTCATTGTGAACCAGCAGTACGGGTCGAGTTCCTTTGCTTGTTCGAGCGATGCGGCCGAGGCCCGTTTGTCTCCCACCATCTGCTGGATTCGGCCCAAGGCCATTTGAGTCCACGCCCGAAGCGAAAGCGGACCAGGCGGATCGAGAGCCAAATAGCGTCCCGCGAACTTCTCGGCCGGTTCGAAGTTCCTGTTGACAGCCAGCGTGCGGGTGAGATCGACGAGGATCTGGTTGCGCTTCGGATCGAGCGCGAGGGCTTTGTTCGCATGCACCCTCGCCAGCTTCACGTTTCGGGCCAGCGCGTGCTCGCGAGCCAAGTTCTCGTGGACCCGTGAGTTCTCCGGAAACATCTTGGCCATCTCGTTCCAAAGTGCGATCCTCTTTTCCGGCTGGCCTTTGAGTGAGAATGCGCATCGCGCCACGGCCCCATCGACGGCCGAGCGCCGTTCGAGGGTCTTGACGTGTTGTTCGGCACGTCTCGCGTCTCCGCCAAGCTCACGAGGGTTGTTTCCGTAAAGAGAGACGAGAATCATCCTCGCTTCGTGATCGTCAGGATCGAGCGTTACCGCACGTTCGGCCGCCCGCGCTGCCTTCTGAAACTGTTCCAGCATTCCAGGTGTGTCCTTGCCGTGACTCTTGATGATGCCGCTGTACACGGCAATCCGGCTCGCCCAGCAATGATAGCGCGAATTCCTGAGATCCAACTTGATAGCCCGCTCGATCGCCTGTTGGGCGGAATCCAGATCATGGGTCACACCGGATTTGTGAAACTCAACGCGGGCCAACTCGAACCAAGCTGCCGCGCGCGCCGGTTTCTCTGACAGAGCTTGCTCCAGTATCGTCTTCGCCTCGTCGATCTTTCCCTCCATTCTCATGCGGTAGGCCTGCATGACGATGTCGGGAGCCTTGTTCTTCGCTGCAGGATTCTTCCGGGTCTGCGCGGGGGATCCACAGACTCCCCAAAGAACCGTTCCGACGACAACAACTGGGATCAGCCGATTCTTGCCAGTCATGATTCACGTCCTTTCCAAGAATTCGCCGCGACCTCGAATTCCGCCATATGAGACCGTGCGACACCGAGAAGATAACAGCAGCTTCAAAACTCTCCGGGCAGCGGAAGCGACACCATCTTTTCAAGCCACCTATCTGTTTAGGCTACCTTGCGGCGTCGATATAACGCGAGAAGTTGCCGGTTTTTTTGCCGATTTTGCTGACTCGGTCACGCCGCTGATTGTGGAGAATCGCCGGCCGCATACTCGATCGCGTTCACAGTCGCAGTCTGTGGCGGTCGCGCACGTTTGCGGATTTCAAGGCGACATCCAATTCCCTATAATCCCCAGCATGTCAAAATCTTCGCGATTTTACGTGACGACGCCGATCTACTACGTCAACGACCGGCCGCACCTAGGCCACGTGTACACGACGATGGTCGCCGACGTCGTGGCGCGGTACCACCGGCTTAAGGGCGATGATACGTTCTTCTTGACGGGCGTCGACGAGCATGCCGCGAAGGTTTCGGACAAGGCCGCCGAGAAGGGTCTGTCCGCACAAGCATGGGCCGATCAGAACGCGATGGCTTTCCGCGACGTCTTTGAACGTCTTGAGATGACCAACGACGACTTCGTTCGTACTAGCGAAGATCGGCACAAAGAGGGCGTCACACGCTACGCCCAAGCTCTGCTCGACTCCGGAGACGTGTACCAGGGCAACTACGAAGGCTGGTACGACGTGGGTCAGGAAGAATACGTCCCGGAAAACAAAGCCAAACAGAACGACTTCCTGTCGGAGGTCAACGGCCAACCGCTCGTTCGCAAGGCCGAGAAGAACTACTTCTTCAAGTTGGCGGCTTACCGCGAGCCTCTGCTGTCGTTCTACAGCCAGCGCGACCACCAGGGTATGCCCTTCGTGCAGCCCGAGGCCCGCAAAAACGAAGTCGTCAACCGAATCAGGGAAATGGAGGACGTCCCGATTAGCCGCACGGGTTCCGGCGGCTGGGGGATTCCGGTCCCCGGCGATCCGGAGCAGACCATCTACGTCTGGATCGACGCGCTGTTCAATTACCTGACCTATGTCGACACAGATTCTGCTAGCGAATCGGGCGATCGTCGTAAATACTGGCAAGCCGGGGCGATTCACTTTATCGCCAAGGACATCCTTTGGTTTCACGCGGCGATATGGCCCGCACTGTTGCTCGCCCTACAGAAATGCCGAGGCTACGAGTGGGTCAACTTACCGGCCCAAGTCTATTCGCACAGTTATTGGGTTAGCGCGTCAGGTCAGAAAATGAGCAAAACGCTTGGCAATTTCCTCGACCCAGAAGTCATGGATCGCTACGTGAGCGAGTTCGGCCTCGACGCCCTGCGTTATTTTCTCAGCACGCGCGGCCCGTTGGGTGTCTCCGATTGTGCATTCAGCCCCAGTCTGTTCGCCGAAGTCTACAACAGCGATCTCGCGAACACCTTCGGCAACTGCTGCTCCCGCGTGGCGAACATGATCGGGAAATACTTCGACGGAAGATTGCCGCAAGCGTTGCCCGACGATCACGACGAGCACATTCGCTTCGAAGTTTCCGACTGGGCGTCTGAGTATCAACGGTACTTCGATGCCTTGGATTTAGGGCGAGCCGCCGAAGCGGCGCTGCTTCCCGTTCGCGAAGTCGACGCATACATCGAACGGACACAGCCATTTCGCATGGCCAAGGAGGAATCCAAGCGACCAGCGGTTGGCACGGTGCTCTGCCAGTGCGCCGAGGCACTGAGAATCGCATCGGTGCTGCTATGGCCGTTCATCCCCGATGCCTGCGAATCGTTCTGGCAGCGCATCGGTTGCACGCACTATGCCGACGCGCTAGCGAACAATGGGCCGGGCAAACTTAAAGCATGGGTGAAGTGGGGCCAGCTCGTACCGGACACTCCATTCGAGAAAGGCGCGCCGCTGTTCCCACGCTATCAGGCGGACGCGAGTTGATGAGAGTGTGATGCATTCATGGTGGGAAAGCATGATTCGCCACAACTGAACTGCGTGCATGTTGGACGTTTCCGCAACGCAGATGTGTACTGCCGTGACGCAGAAAGTCACTACGAATTGAAGTTGTTGTCATGAATGCGTGCGAATTGCCATCGCCTTGTGTTCGAGTTCCCATCACTCTATTTCCGAGTTCAAAGCGCGATTATGCCCCGAGATCTGACAGCGTTGTCTATCAGCAACCTGGCAAAATACGGCCACTTTGAAGAGCTGCATCGAAGAGTCGCAGCTGGAGAGGATGCGGACCTCGCCACAGTTTTCGAGCGCGCTGCGACTGACTTCAGAACCGTCAAACGCAATCCAGGGCACTTAAAGATATTAAAGTGGTGCGTCGACCAGGGGCTCGACTATGCCGCCCGCGCTGATTGGTTAAACCGACCGGTCGTCTGCCTTGCAGCGGCTAGCGGAAACAACGAAGTCATAAAGTATATGATGGACCAAAACCTCCCGGAAGATCCCTTCATATGGGCATCTGTCGGCGAAATCGACTTGCTGAAGCAATACGCTTCCTCGCACGACCTTTCAGGGCTGAGTGACGCCAACGGCTTCAACCTGTTGTTCTATTGTGTCGAATCCGGTCTTGGTAGGCGCGACGAGGAGTTGAAACAGACGCTCACGAGCATTTGCCGCCTGTTGCTCGCTCACAACGTCTGTCCACGCCGTGAGGTAAAATTTGATCTGCCGATTTGCCCAGCCTTCCTTTGCGCAGCTAATGGCGGAAACGAGGAGATCATGCGATTATTACTCGAAAACGGAGGCCTCACCGCGGAGCGATTTCATCTGGTCATGGAACATTCCTTAGAGCCACATCAGCGAAGCGGCGAGCCGTTCTACGCCATTGCCAATTGTATTCTCCAGTACGGTTTCGACATCAACGAGACCAGAGCGGACCAAGGCCGCTCGCTCCTGCACGGGGCCGCCAATCGTGGAACAGTCAAGGCTGTGGAGTGGCTCTTGGAGAATGGTGCCGATCCAAACGGACTGGATGACCAAAGGCGAACACCTTTGCATGTCAGCGCGCAAAGAAACACGTTCACGGCCGTCGTCAAACTGCTGGTCGACTCGGGGTGCGACCCGATGGCGAAAGATGTATCTGGTATGACTGCACTCGATTGCGCTCGTGATAACAAACGCACTCGCGTTGTCGAGTACCTCGAATCATCTTGTCGACGATAGCAAAATCGTTGACAACGAAGACCGTGCCTCTACCAGCTTGCGAGGGCCGTGCACAACCCCCTGTTGTCTTTCACGTGTAATTTCCCGAATTCCGAACTGGTACGAAACAGCATCACGACCGGTCTTCGCCGTCAGCGTTGCAATTCTTTGTCGGGTTCCGGCTTTGTCAAAAAGAGGAACGCTGCGACTGACAGAGTTAGCCAACAGATGACATAAATCGCTCCCGAAGTTGTCTGTCCGGCCCAACCCTTCCAGTCAGTCCACCACGGCCAAGGAAAGGAAAAAAAGGCGAAGTTCAGCCAGAAGTACACCGCGCTGGTCAACAACAGACCGATGCTCGCAAACGGCAGAGCAACCATTCTTTTTTCGCTCTGCTTCCCAAATTTCAGCGCCACGAGAATCAGCAGCAACAGAGGTAGCGTCACCAGCGTGATTAAACCTATGGATTTGGGAACAAAATCAGACGCTCCGCAGAGAGCACGGAATGTCTTTACAACGATCGGCATGGCCACGATCGGAAAGACATACAAAAACGGCCAGTAACGTCCCCCAATGATCGCCGCCATTGGAATGATGCCCATCAGAAGGCCGTGGTAGTGGAAGAGGATGAAGATCGAATCCGGAAAGTACCACCCCAATGCCAAGACATAGAGATAGATCCCGACCAGCCAACTTTCCCACGCGATGGAAAGCGAAACTTCGTCGGCAGACCCGTTCTGTGAAATGTATTTTCGATTCAACCAAACTCCAAATCCCAAAACCAATCCGGCAACCGTTCCAAAAGCAACTTCCATCATGTTCCAAGTGTTCACGCCGTATTGCCAGATGGAGCTGTTCGTGAATGCCACAGAATCCCAGGCATTGGCGGCTTGGAGCGACTGGCCGATGGGAAACCCCAGCCCACCAACTAACCCCCAAAATGCCAGATTCCGCGCAAGCCGATCCCGTTTCACGAATTGGAGATAGACCATCAATCCAATAAACGCGAATAATATCCCGCCCCAGATTTCAGGACGCGGATTGACGTTTTCGTCCGGTTCCCATCGCCAGTGGTCGGAGAAGTAAATTGTCGGCAATGTCTTGAGTTGGGGTTCGAATGGAGAATTGAGCGCCCATCGTCCCAAGACGAACAAGTACATCATCCCCAGACCAATCCACATCATTTCACGCGGACGATACTTCTTGCCGCCCATGCCCAATCCCAAGAATGCTCCTCCAAAACCGATCCACAGCCCCCCTTTGATCGCGAGCCCCAACATTCCCCATCGGTAGGCACCTTCGTTCCAGTGGGGATCACCGGCGTTGCCGTGAACCTCCACATCATGAGTCAGCCCGACCGTCTCGCCATACGACATCGATCCACCAAATCCGATCGCTACCGCAAACAGCGCGACCACGCGCGCGGCTTGTAACGAACTCGCATTGGGCATGAAAATCATGACCAGCGTGAAGCCAACCAGGATACCGAAAATCATCGCACCGAGTTCGTGACCATACTGGCCCCGAATTCCCCAGGCCATTCCCCCTGCCATCGCGGCAAGTACCATCGCTGCCAACAACAACAATGCGCTATGAACCATCCGCAATCGCCCCGGCGAATGCGGTGGTAATGAGGGTGTTTGGAGGTCGGGCACAATATCCATTCAGTGCAAGAATAAGCGCGAAGAGCAATCGCAGTGTCCGAATTGACGAGCGACGCACTACTCTAACAGTGACGCCAACACGATCACAACGAACGAGAGACCGGCCGGGACGAATTGGATTCGTCCATTCTCGGCAGACGGCACAAGAGCGTGTTTGGTCTAGGAGTCTGAAACAAAAATACGCGTTGTATCGAGGTCGCAAAACCGCCCATTCGACTGTGAGCTTGAACGCGTTCGTCTGTGGCCGGTTTCTGGACGCGTTCACTGGCATCTACGATGCCGTAATGTCGACGCGAAAATATCAGTCAGCCAGCGCACGAAGCCAAATGGGGGAGCCTATGAGAATCAAACGTGCCGAATTGCGTTTTTCCTATCTCACCGCGCTGGCGTTGTGGTTCGTGTTCGGAGTCTATTTATTAGTCGACAACGGCTTTGGCCATCCAGGACGATTCGGCTTCGGCTTCGGTGCACTGATCGTATGCGTCTTCATCTACGCCTCGATTGTTCTCATCGCCATCTTTTTTTTGCTCGCCTCACTAGTGACGGTGTATGTCGACGGAACGGGAGGCTACGCGGGAATTCTGCTTGATGTGACGATCGTCGTACTGACGTTATGGTGCCATTTCCTAATCGGGCCGATTTGACGTCGTCAAAGTGATTCGTCACCGGCTGAGTCGACGACCATTCGGAAACCGGCGTAACTCAGTTTTTGGTGGGGGACAGTCAGCAGCCGTTCGGTGACCCGTAGCGACTGAGCTTGGTACGTCCAGCAGCCGCCACGCATGATGCGTCGATTTCCTTGCGGCGGGCCGCCCGGGTTTTCTAGAGGTCCAGCGGAATCGGCCGGATAGGGCGCGTACCAGTCGGCGCACCATTCCAAAACATTTCCCGCCATATCGAGTACGCCGAAGGGGCTGACGTCACCGGGAGTGCTCCCCGCCGGGGCGGCTCGGCCTCCTTTTCCATAGACCAGTCCGTAGACCGCTTGTTTTCGATCGGGAGCCGCGTTGCCCCAGGGATAAGTGCGCCCGTCCGTGCCTCGCGCGGCGAATTCCCATTCGGCTTCCGTCGGCAGCCGTCCGCCCGCCCAGCGGCAATAGGCGGCCGCATCGTCGTAGTCCACTCCGACAGCCGGCTGATCGGCGGCATTGTAAAGTGCGTCGTTTTCGAAGTCCCGTGCTCGATGCCCCGTCTCGGCTTGAAACCGCCCGTACATGGCGTTCGTCACAGCCGTCTGACCAATCCAGAACGGGTCGACTTTCACGAGATGTGGCGGACGTTCGACCGAGAACTCGTCGCTGCCCATCATGAACTCGCCGCCGGGAATCAACACCAGCGTGGAATCGTCTTTGGGGTCCTTACGAAGAGCCGACTCGGGCGGACCGGCCGCCGATGGTTGGTTGGTCATGACGATGCCCCCCGCTCGAGCACGTCATCGATTACGTTGCCACGGCAAATCGGGCGAGGCTCGTTTCGCGCGTCCGGGAGGATCGTGCCGGGATCGATTCCGAAACAGTGGAGCATCGTCGCGTTGATATCCCACGGGCCAACCGGATTCGTTGCGGGATAGGCACCGGTGCGGTTTGACGAGCCGAACACAAAGCCGCGTTTGATTCCGCCGCCGGCGAGCAACATGGAATTGCAACCCGCCCAATGATCGCGTCCCGCGTCGCGATTGATTCTCGGCGTCCGACCGAACTCTCCCGCGGCAACGACCAAAGTTTGCTCGAGCAAGCCCCGCTCTTCCAAATCGGCCAACAGCGCGGACAGGCAGCCGTCGAGCTTGGGGAGCAGACTCCCTTTGCACATGTTGAAATTGTTGCTATGCGTGTCCAAACCACCGTCGCCGCGATTTCGCCAATTGACCTGTACGACGGGAACGCCCGCTTCGACCAGCCGCCGCGCCAACAAAAGGTTCTGCCCAAATGGATGGTGTCCGTAGGCGTCGCGCGTTTGGACGGATTCGTCTTGGATTTCGAATGCGTCCCGTGTTTCGGGCGTCGCCAGCATCTCGAACGCGCGTCGTTGATGCGACGAGAATTCACCCCGCGACAGCTTGCCCGTCACCGACGTCGAAGTATCGAGCCGATGCAACAATTCGCGACGCAGCGCCAATCGCGGCTCCGGCACCTCGTCGAGCAGTGTCAATTCCGGAACTCCGAACGATGGTTCGTTGGCGTCTTGCTGGACCAGATAGGGCGCCCAACTTGGGCCGAGATGTCCACCCGTCTGACCGATTCCGGTCGACGTCACTCCGCCCGTCAGCACATACCCGGGAACCGGACGGGAAGAGGGCTTGAGATAGTTTAACAGCGTTCCATACGGCGGGGAGTCGGTTGGATCGGGCCGCGCGACGGTGTTCGGCTGAGGATGCGGCCAACCGGTCATCAGCGCGTAAAACGCCGATTCGTGCCCGTTGTCTTTGTGAGTCACCGAGCGAACGACTGTGTAGAGATGCGCGAGCCGGGAAAGCTTCGGCATGTACTCGCAGATGCGAAATCCAGGCAGCGTTGTTGGAATCGACTCGAACTCGCCCCGCATCTCAACCGGCGCATCGGGCTTCAAGTCGTACGTCTCCTGATGCGGAGGACCACCATACAGCGAAAGGAAGATGATCGACTTGGCCGTCGCCGGTCGCGTCGACTCAGCGGCTAACAGCCTCGCCTGCCCCAATCCACCGTTCCAAAGCGATACGCCTCCCAGACCGGCAATCCCTAGTGCTGCGCGCCGAGGGATGTCGCCGTAAGCATCGGGAGCAAGCTCGTGATGGCCGGACATAACACGGATCTCAAAGCCGGGGGGCAACTGTGCAGGGGGGAAACATTGCTGCAAACGCGTCACATCCAATATTAAGCGAAATCATCCGCAAAATCGAGATCTCCCTTCTGATTCGATCACGTGCAACCGTGCGCGTCGTTCCCGCTCGCGCACTTGCGCTCCCAAAGTACGAAGATCTTCGTTGACAATTACGAAGGATTTCGTACAATAGCCACTTATTGGTCTTGAGATTGAAATCAGGAGATGACCCGACGATGGGGAAGCAGAAGCGCGTGCGACCGACGGATGCGGAGCTCGAGATTCTCCGTGTGCTTTGGGAAAACGGTCCGAATACTGTGCGAGCGGTGCATGAAGAACTGAGCCGCTCGCGAGAGTTGGGCTACACGACCGTTCTCAAACTGCTTCAGATCATGACAGACAAGGGTCTGGTCGTCCGAGACGAATCCCAGCGCTCGCACGTCTATCGTGCGCGCCACAAGCAAGAACAGACTCAGCGGCATTTGGTCAGCGATTTGCTGGCGCGTGCCTTCGGCGGGTCGGCGGAAAAACTCGTCGCGCAGGCGCTACGGTCCAGGAAGGTGTCGGCAGAACAGTTGGCCGAGATCCGCAAGTTGCTGGATGATCTGGAGGGGAAACAGCCATGACCCAATGGACCGACATCCTCACGCATCCGTCCGTCCATCGGTTGGGCTGGACGCTGCTGCACTTCGTCTGGCAGGGAGCCGTCATTGGTACAGTGGGCGCATTGTTGATGGCATCGCTCAGGCGCCGATCGCCTCACGCGCGCTATGCGGCTCTGCTCGCGATATTGGGTCTGGCCGTGATGTGCCCGATAGGTACGTTCGCGATTCTGAGCGAACACGCAGAACCGCACACTGTGGCCCAAATGACCCAGGCACTGGTACCCACTCACTCGACGAGCCTCGCGGGCTCTGGCGAAGAAACATCAACAGAGACGGATGGGTCGAACATCGTTTGGACTGCCGAGCCTCGTGAGGATGCGATGCTCCATCCAACAGGCGACGGGATCGATGGTGCTCATCGACACGACCGACGACCGAAACACGCCGCGACGGAAGTCGCCTCCGAACCTGGCGTGCGTGCGTTTGGGATCGACACGATCACGGGAGGCGCTGTCCCAGAGACGATGCTGCGACCGCTTCGACGTGCGCTTCCCTGGCTGGTCGTGGGTTGGTGTTTGGGCGTGACGCTGCTCGCGATTCGCATGGTCGGCGGCTGGTGGCGAGCGCGGACGTTTCTGACTCGCCACGTTCAGCCGTTAAGGGCTACCTGGCAGCCCGCCGCCGGAAGGCTCACCGCGGCACTGGGTGTCCGGAGGGCCGTGCGTTGGTTGGAGTCGTCCGTTGCCAGCGTGCCGTTTACGGTGGGTTGGCTGCGTCCGGTCGTCTTGGTGCCGACGTCTGTGTTGACCGGCTTGACTCCCTCAGAGATCGAATGTCTGCTCGCGCACGAATTGGCGCACATCCGCCGTCATGACTACCTCGTGATTCTCCTGCAATGCGTGGTCGAAGTCCTGTTGTTCTATCATCCCGCCGTGTGGTGGATTTCGCGACGCCTCCGGCACGAGCGCGAACAGGTGTGCGATGAGCTGGCCGTCAGCGTCACCGGTGACCGCGTGGCTTATTCACGAGCGCTATTGTCGGTAGCCGAATTGGCGATCCGGCCGAACTCGCTTGCCCTGGCCGCCGACGGCGGTGAACTCATGCAGCGCGTACAAAGCCTCGTCGGCGCACCGGCCGCGCCCACGCGCAACTCGATCGGAGCGGCCCTGTCGTGCATGGCGATCATCATCGGTAGCGCTGCATACCTGTTGACGCCCGCCATCAACGCCCACGAAGTTGTTGCGAATGATGAATCCTCAGCGGCTGATTCGCCAAAGGCACCTGAGATATTCAGCGAGGGCAAGTTCCGGCTGCTGCCGATCGGTGGGCAGGTTGTTGATGCCAAAGGACAGCCGGTGGCGGGCGCGAATGTCTATATGCGTGAAGCGATTGCCGGATACCGCCGCACGAGTCATGCGATCAAATCGGGTGACTTGGCCCGTGTCACCACCGGTCTGGACGGAGAGTTTCGATTCGTCGACGTCCCGGCCAAATCCGACACGATTCGCGTCGACGTCGTGGTTGTCGCGAAAGGATTTGCTCTCGCTTGGAAGCATCTCCCCGGAGGCGTGCCACGCGAAAACGTTCGCATGGTGCTCAAGCGTCCGACGCAACTCAGCGGGTGGGTGCTCGACACATCGGGCAATCCCGTACCCGAGGCGCGGGTACAACTCGAATACACGATGTCGATCCGGCACATCACACAAGCCGACTTGGATCAAGGCCGCTGGCCGCGCGTCGACGATGCGCGGCACGTGAACCTGAGGGGCTTTCACGAGCCTCCGTCGGCTCAAACGGATGTGGAGGGGCGCTTCACGCTCAAAGGTTTGCCGCCCGGCTTGGGAATCGGGATTCGCGCCATCCATCCGCAGTACGAGTTGACCGACGTGTTTGCAGCAACGGTGGAGGAAATCGATTCGGAGAACGCGTCTAAGGCGAAACGCAACGTTCAGACCGGCGAAATGCGGGTGCTGCTGGGCAAGGCTCGGCGTCTCAAAGTCAAAGTCGTATACGAAGACAGCGGCGCGCCGGCGGCCGGGGCGCGGTATCCGGACGTTCTCAATTTCATTACACGGCCACCGAGGTTCGAAGCCGACGAAATGGGGCAGTTCGAAATCGCCCATCTCAGCCGACACAGTGTCCGGCTTCACGTCTACCCGCCTGAAGGAAGCGACTACCATGCCGTCTACGAAACCGTGATCATACCCGAAGACGTCTATGAGAAAATGCACGTCGTCAAGCTACCGCGTGGGGCGATTGTCAGTGGACGCGTGATCGACGAACAGTCGGGCGAGGGAATCGGCGACGTGCCGGTATACGCGTCGCGCGTTCGCGGACAGCCGCCAACTCGACCCGCGTGGCTCCCCAGTTTCGGGCGGGCGGATCATCGGCACCGAACGCAGGTTGACGGATCCTTTCGTTTGGTCATACCGCCGGGCAACGTAATCGTTTACGCGGACCGTTGGGTTCTGGGCGATCACACGCCACCGCAAAGCGGCTCGTTGACGGCCCGGCGTATGCGATCCCAAATGTTAGCCCAGAAAACGCGACTCACACAGTCACTCAAACGCTTGAAAATCCAACAGACGGTCACAGCGACCGTCGACCGCCCCGTTACGGGAGTCATTCTCAAACTCGGGCGAGCTCCCGTCGTCAAAGGAACGGTCTACGACGCACAGGGGCAACCGGCGGTCGGCGTGTCGATCTCGGGAACGATCTGGCTGGGAAACGACGCCAGGGGTGGAATCCGGAACCGTGCGCTGCATGAACGAACGGACGAACGGGGACGCTTCGTACTCAAAACCGTTTTCAACGCTTGGGAACCGGATATCTTACCTCGACCGGTTGAACTCATTTTCCGCGACCGCCGAGGCAACCTGGGTCAGATCGTTCTGCTCGACGCACCCACAAAGGACGATGATCTACAGCGGACGCTCGACGTGCAATTGAAATCGTTGGGTGTTGTTACCGGGCGGTTTGTTGACGCCGACACGGGCGAGCCGGTCTCCGGGGTTCGTGTTACTCTCTATAAACGCGATGCCGGTTCTGACGCGCAGATTTCGCATGCCGTGAGTCCGGAACTGCGTTCTGGTCGAGATGGTCGCTTTGAACTAGCGGGTGCGTTTGAGGGAGCCGATCACTTTATCCGCGTCACCGGTGGACGATTTCGGAATTTCCGATCGCGCAACACACGCTTCGTCGGCCGGTATGGCCAGCGGCATGACCTGGGAGACCTCAAGCTTGAGCCGCCCGATCCACCGGCCGACCAGCAGTTGGATCAGGTTCAGGCGCCGTCTGTCGCAGGACTCTCCGGTGACGAGGCCTTTGAACTGCTTATCGAACAGTACACCGCCGACTACGCCGCCTATCAGCAGGCCTTCGACAAAGCAAAGCCGGACCGGATGCGGAGCCATATCGTTGCCCGCCGCGAGCCAACACCCGTGTATGCCGAGGCGTTTGAAATACTGGCCGAGGCACACCGCGATTCCGACGTCGAACTCAAGTCGCTCATCTGGATTCTCAATTGTCGCATCAAAGCGGGATCGTCGGAAAGAATACGTCCGCTCAAACCTCCGGCCGCCGACCGGCTGCTCGAGGCGTACGCCGATCGCAAGGAATTGGCCAAGTGCGTTGTCGAGCTGCTCATCTATCCAAAATATCCCAGCAGTGGGAAGGCTACCAACGTTAAGGCGTTGGCGACGGCTCGACGACTGTTGCTTAAGAACCCCCACCGCGAGGTCCAGGGCCGTACGTGTTATGAAGTCACGCGGCGAATCAAATCAAACAGCCACTACGGCCTATCAAAAGGCGATCGAGAACAGGCGATCAAATACCTTCAGCGCGTGATCGACGAGTTCGCCGACATTCCCGATTGGCGTCGCGGCACGCTCGGCGAGGCGGCCAAACGCGACTTGTTCGAACTACAACATCTCGTGGAGGGCGCCCCCGCGCCGGAGACCACTGGAACCGACGTGGACGGCAAACCGATGTCGCTCTCGGACTTCCGAGGCAAGGTCGTCGTGCTCGACTTCTGGGCAAGTTCGTACGGGTCGTGGAATAGCGACTTGCCGAAACTCAACGCGCTGGCCGAAGAGTTCGGCGATCGTGTGGCCGTGTTGGGCGTGATGAGCGACCCCCTCGAGGAAGCAAAACAGGCCGTCGAGCAACACAAAGTCTGTTTTCGCAACTGGGTCGACGGACCCGACCGCGAAGGGCCCATCGTCGCCCGCTGGAACATCGACTCTCGGCCTACAAGGTACGTGCTCGATCAGCGGGGCGTGATCCGCCACAAAAAAATCAGCGAACATGCCCTGCGCGACGCCGTGTGGAAGCTGTTGCAGGAAGGCGAGCCTGCGCGCTGATGCGTTCGTGCTGCGTCGCCATCGCCCGCTTCTACTCGGCGGCGTGCTGCATTTTGATGTCAGTTCGCCGTCACCGGCGCGCGGCTCCAAGTACGCGCCAAAGTCTCTGTGGATCTCCGGGAAGAATCCGTTATGCTCACGTCTGAGCGAACGGCGACTCAAGGCCGTTCCACTGCTTCGACAGGCTGAAGTGTACGGAAGTCGTTACCGCGATCGCCGAGAACGTGTAGCGTTGATAACTTGCCCCAATTAGCGCCACCGAATGCCGCTGATACTCCTTACAACTCGACAAAGGAATATGTCCATGCGCCGCCTGATGCTTCCCACATTATTGATCTTTGTGATGACCGCTCTGCCCGGATGCGGAGGCGGCGAATCATCGAAGCCGGCCGCAGACAAAACGAAGAATTCCGGCTCGCCATCGGCCAAGAACGAATCGAATCAGCCCGATGCCGCGGCCGTTTACGAAACGCCCCAAGCCGCGTTCGACGCGTTCAAAAAGGCAACCAAGGACGACGACTGGAAGGTGGCAGCGGCGCTGATGAGTCCTGAGTCACAGTCGATGATCGCCGCCGGATTCACAATAGGTGCGTCGTTCATGACGATGGCGGACGAAGAAAAGGGAAAGGAACTCAAGAAGTTGTTGGCGAAACACGGTGTCGATCTCGAAGCCGAGCCGGAGCCCGGTGACGAACCTGCCGGCCCAGAGGCGCTGACCGCACCGATCAAGGATTTGCCGGCGTTCATCGGCGAAATTGTGGCTTGGATGGACAAACAAAAAGATGGCGCCGACAAAGGGTTCCCGGAAATGGGGGAATTGGGCGAAGTCAGCGTTGATGGAGAATCGGCGACAGCCAGCGTCAGTACGGAGCGAGGGCCACAGCCCATCGAGTTTCGCCGCGTCAACGGGAGTTGGCTCATCCATTTGCCAATGCCAAAACGTCCCCAAGCCGGGGACCTTCCGAAATTCGATCCCGATGCACCAACTCCCCCCAAATCCGATGAACCAGAGGCCGACGACGGCACGCCCGGCTTAGGCACGTTTCATATCGACGACAAGCCTTACAAGTTGCGGCACGCCACCGCTTACCCATCGAAGTTTTTCGGCGATCCTTGCACCGTCGTGCTGTTGACGTCCTCGGCGCTGGAGGAGCGTGATCTGCAAGATCTCACGCAATCGCTCAAAGACGACGGGAACGACGGCGCGTTTTTCCCGCTTACCCCGCACGTCAAACTCTCCTTCGACAACGAATCCCACGAATTGGTGTCGATGTTCATCTGGGCCGACAACAATTCTCTCAGCACCAGTGGCTCTGAGAACTTCGTGGCCAAATTCGAGTCGGCCGACGGAAAGATCAAGGGGGCCGTAAAGACGTCGTCGCCGCAAGACATCGGCAACTCAACAATACAGCTCGAAGCGAACTTCGACGTCGAGTTGATGACGGTCGCGGACGAATGAGCCGAGCCTGTGTTGAGTGGCCAGGCCACCGCTCTTGGCTCTTGGGTCGCACGAATGTTGCCAGAGTCTATCGTAAAGTCAGTGTCTTCCTTTCTTTAGAGTCAGAGCGCGTCGCCTAAAAACCTCCCAGAACTTGACAATCCGACAGCAGCCGCGTATTATTTCGTTTATTGGCGAAATAACAAATTAATGCGATTCTCCGATGAATGACGTCTTTCAAGCGATCAGCGATCCCACGCGACGGGAAATTCTGCGCTTGCTGCGTCAGCGAGACATGAGCGCTGGCGAGATCGCCGACTGTTTCCCGCTGGCCAACTCGACGTTGTCGGGCCACTTCAACGTGCTCAAGCACAGCGGGCTGATCGTTTCCGAACGCACCGGAACGACAATCGTTTACAGCCTGAATGTATCGGCGTTCGAGGAAATGCTGGTGGCCGTCGTGCAGTTGTTCGACGTGAGCGGACAACGCAAGGAGTCGAAGACATGAAGATCAATTATCGCGTCGAGTTGCCCCAACTCCTGCTGATCACCGGCATGTTCGTTGTCGCCGCCGTCACGTGGTCCGTAGTACCCGACCGGATTCCCGTCCATTGGAATCTGGCCGGCGAAGTCGACCGCTACGGCGGCAAATTCGAAGCTTTGTTGGTCATTCCGCTGATGACGTTGGCCCTCTACCTGGCTTTGTATTTCGCGCCCCGAATCGATCCCGGTTATGCCAACTACCAGCGGTTTGCCAAGACATATGCTGTCATCCGTATCGCAATCGTCGCGTTTATGAGCATCGTCTACGGCACGATGCAGCTGTCGGCGATCGGACACCAGGTGAGCATCAATACCGTGATTCCGTTCGCCGTGGGCGTTCTGTTCGTTGTGTTGGGCAACATGATGGGCAAGATCCGTCCGAATTGGTTTGTCGGCATTCGGACGCCCTGGACGCTGTCGAGCAAGGCGTCCTGGAATAAGACCCATCGAGTCGGTGGTTGGCTGTTCATTCTGATGGGCTTATCGATTGCCGCCTCGGGGCTGATTCGCACGGCTTGGGCCTACGTCGTCATGGCCATCGTCGTCGCCAGCGCATTGGTGTGGATGATCGTCTATTCGTACCTCGTCTGGCGCGACGACCCCGACCGCATTCCACCAGCGGGAACATCACCCGGGCCGAGCTAGCTTGAGCTGCCCCTGACTGATAGCAAAAGTTACGCATGCGAAACGCCACGTTCCGCTATCGGTTGACCGGCTCATGCGTTGGATCAAGAGGCCGAGTGGATACGAAGTGCTTCACCGGGCTGATGCTATTGACGGATGACGTTCATATTCAGGGGCGGCGTAAGGGAACATTGCCTGCGGGTGAACCATTGCACGGGCATGCCACCAGTTGTGGACATTCAACAATGGACGAACTTGACAATCACCATATAATTCCACGGGATTTGAGCGACCTAAACTTTGGCCTGAACCGTTTCGTGCGATATGCAGAGTATCCACTCATCAGCGCTACAGCGCATATTGAAACTGCTCACGTGCGCGCTGATATGCAAGGTCACGATTAGCGTTCTGTTGAATTATCGCGATTACCTACCACCAAATTTTGAATCAGATTTCCTGCACGGGCGGGAACACTACTTTTCAGGCAGTTACTCGTGGGCTTTCTACGCGCATATCGCGTCTGGTCCTTGCACGCTCCTATTGGGAATGATTCTGCTCAGCAAACAGTTCCGCCTGCGGTTTACAAAATGGCATCGGACACTTGGGAAGCTTCAAATCGCGTGCGTCGTGTTGCTAGTCACTCCAAGCGGCCTGTGGATGGCCCGATACGCCGAGACAGGCGCAGTCGCGGGCATTGGCTTTGCCCTGTTGTCTGTCGCGACCGGAATGTGTGCTGTGTTCGGCTGGAGATCGGCGATGAACAGGCGATTCGACGAGCATCGTTGCTGGATGTGCCGATGTTACTTGCTGCTGTGCTCGGCAGTTTTCCTCAGGCTGCAATCTGGGCTGGCCACGGTTGCTGACGCCGATGCCGCCTGGTTGTATCCGCTCGCGGCTTGGACGAGTTGGCTGCTGCCGCTGATGGCGTTCGAATTCAGTCGTTTGGGAAAACGATAAAGGAAACAGTTCCTGAAAGAATTTGCGCCACCGCTTCAGGCAGCGCGGCCCAGTCACTGAGTCGCCGCGGCTTCCGCCTCATCCGTTTCGTTGTCGTTTCCCGCGATGGAAATGATCGCACGACGTACGGCGGCCGTCGTATCGGAGGAAAGGAACGAAACGCTGCCATTTACAAAAACGGCGTTGGATCCGCTGTTGTGAGGCAGTTCGGTTTCAGGTCCGAGACCCAACACGATCTGTTCGTTCGCATCCTGTGGGGCCATCCAGTGAACGGCGTGTTCGGCAGCCACTTCGATGACCATCAATGTCTTCCCGTGATCGTCGGTGATCTCAGAAAGAGTCTTGGATTCGATGGGACGAATGCAACTGTCTGGCGTCACCACGGACAAGTAAGCCGTGTGATTCGGTGGCAGATCAGCAGAAATACAGCGATAAACGCTCGGTTCGGCCGCGTAAGCTTCGGAGTTCGCAGGATCGTTCCAAGGTTTCGACAGGTCGATCTTGTCGTAAAGCTGTTGCTGATCGACAAACGGCAGAATCAACGTTCGCCAACTGTGCAGTGGTTTGCCGTCGGCGTCGACCGTGTAAGCGGGAGGAAGGGTGTCATAAGTCTCATGGTAAGTGAGCAACGCCAGCCCAATCTGCTTGAGGTTGCTCTTGCAATGCACGCGGTGCGCAGCGGGCCGGCTGCGGCGAACTGTTGGCAAAAAGAAAGCGACAAGTATCGCCACGATGGCCATAGCTACTAACAGTTCTATGAGCGTGAAGCCGAATTGTTTCTGCCGCTGGGGCGGGTCGCTCATGCCATTCCGGCTCGCACTAAGATGGTTTCTCATCGGGAAGACTCCAAAATCGAGTGACTTCCAAATTCACAACGCAGAATCGTATCCTGCACAAACCAAACCGCCTCGACAGGCTCATCATACGCAAGGCCCAATTTGGCGACCATTGGGGGCGCGACACGCCATTCCGAACGACCGTGCACACTTCATTGAGGTCGGTCAGTCTCAACACGGTCTATGAGTATGATCCTGCGGCTCGACTGCCGCCGGTCGATGTCTTCGACAACGCCCCTCGCACAAACGAATTTGTCGGAAATCGACAGAATTCGTAAACCCGTCACTTGGGTTCGTTCGTCCTTACTCTAGAAGCCGTTCCAAAAATGCAGTTGTCGTGGATTTTTAAGCGGCAATCTAAGGACACGCGAAACCTATCAGAGGGTTTTGGGGCCAACTCGAGACAAACAATACACACCAAAGCCAGGGATCTCAGGCTTGTTAGACGATGATCAACGATTGATCGATGCCATACGAATGATCAACACAACGTGGCCGATTCAAACGCGCCGCCCGAAAGCCCACCGTTTTATCGCCCAAGCCCGGCGAAGATTTCGCCGCCGAGATAACCCGCGTCTGTGCCGAGTTGCTCTTCCAGGCGCAAGAGTTGGTTGTACTTGACCAGCCGTTCGCTACGTACGACCGAACCGATTTTGATTTGGCCGGCTCCTGTGGCGACGACGAGGTCGGCGATTGTTGTGTCTTCGGTTTCGCCGCTGCGGGCCGAGACGATCGGCCAATAGCCTCCGTCGAGCGCGAGCCGTAGCGTCTCGAGCGTTTCCCAAAGCGTGCCGATTTGATTGAGCTTAATGAGTACGGCGTTGGCGGCGTTCGTTTTCAGGCCCCGTTCGAGTCGGCTCGTGTTGGTGACGAACAGGTCGTCGCCGATGATTTGGACACGGTGCCCGAGCCGCTGGGTGAGTCGCCGCCAGCCGGGCCAATCGTCATCAGCCAGCCCGTCTTCGATGCTGATGATGGGATACCTGTCGACCCACGATTCAAGCAAGTCGATCATCTCGTCGGACGAGAGTTCGTTTTCGCCACCGGCCGACAGACGGTAGCGGCTGCCGTCGAAAAAGTGGGTGCTGGCGACGTCCAAGCCGATGGCGATCTGTTCGCCGGGGCGGTACCCGGCCGCTTCGATCGCTCGCAGCACGAATTCGACGGCTTCGTCGTTACTGTCCAGTTTTGGGCCATACCCCCCTTCGTCACCGACGAGATAGCCTTCGTGCCCTGCCTCGATGAGCAACCGACCCAGGTGTCGATAGACGGTGATCGCCCATTCGACCGCCTGTTGATACGTGGCCGCTCCGACGGGAAGAATGAGCACGTCCTGGAAGTCGAGGTTTCTGCCCGCGTGTAAGCCGCCGGAGATCATGTTGATCATCGGCAACGGTAACAGCGGCCGCTGCCCGAGCGCTTTGGTTCGCGAGGTCCCCGCCTCGGAAGAATGCGACGCCGATGAAGTCAGAGAATTGGGAACCTGTTTCCACAAGTCTTCTAAGTGTTTGACGAGAGGCGTGCCCTTTGCCTGCGCGGCGGCGTGCGCGGCTGCCAGTGAAACAGCGAGAATGGCGTTGGCTCCCAGTCGCGATTTGTCGACCGTCCCGTCGAGTTCGACGAGACGATCGTCGATATCGCATTGATTGCCGGCATCACCGCCCAACAAGGCGGCAGCGATCTCGCCGCATACGTTCTCGACGGCCGTTCGCACACCGGTGCCGCCTAAGCGGGCTTCGCCGTGATCTCGCAATTCGACCGCTTCGAACTGACCCGTGCTGGCCCCGCTGGGAGCGATCGCCCGGCCCATCTGGCCGCCGGCGCACGTGACTTCGACTTCGACGGTCGGCTTACCGCGACTATCAAACACTTCGCGCGCGTGAACGTTTTCTATCCGAGACACTCGTCACAACTCCTTTCTTTTCAATCAGTTTGTTTTCATAAACACAGGGGCGGCACCACTCTACTGCGCGTTATTGCGCGGGCTACCAATTGGCCGACGCGAGTTCGCCCTGAAGTCCGTTGAAAACATCGTCCAACGTCGAGGGGGATTCCAAAAACAGATGACGGCAAAACGTCCTGACCAGCTCCTGCTGTTCGGGCAGCGGGAGATAGTCGACGAGACTCTTTCCGTCGATCCTCGACAGCATACATCCCGCCAGATGCGGCACAGTGCGGCGTTCGAGTTCGTGAATCGAAAAGTCGTTCTCGCCGGTGGTTTGTTTCATTCCGCCGGTGTACGCGTTCCAAAATGTGCGCGCCAGGTTCAAGAAATCGTCGGCACGCGTTCTGAACAACACGGTCTTCAGCAGCACGTGGCTTAAGAAAAATCCGAGGTCGAAGGCCGGGTCGCCGAAGTGACCCGTTTCAAAATCGACCAACGTCAGCCTGCCGCCGGTGATGAGCATGTTCTTGGGGCTGAAGTCGGCCAGCACCACACACACGGCCGTTGCGAACATTTCATCGATCATGTTTTTGATCGGCGGCGCGAGGTCGGCATGCGCTTGCGCGACACGACGATAAAAGGGATCAACGCGGAGCTGATCGAACACCTCGCGATCGCCGAATTTCTCCTCGAGCGCGGCGTCTGCGTAGGTCCCGCAATGAATGGACGCTAGGTATTCGCCGGCAGTCGCTGCAATTTTCAGTTCGGTCTTTCCGTCCAGCAACTCGGCTTTCCAGACCGTGTGATTCGCGTCGACGGCTTGCATGGCAAACAGGTAGTTGTCGCGATCTTCAAACAAGACCTGCGGTACTCCACCGGCGGGCAACAAGTGTGAGAGCGTCTGCATCAATTCCGCTTCCCGCCAAATCCGGTCAAGCCTGCTAAACCAGGCCGCTTCGGTTCGCAACTGTGTTCGCGACTGCTTGACGACAAAGTCGTCGCCCTCAGCCGGATGGATTCTAAGAACAACGTTTGAGACGCCCCAGGCGAGCCACTCCACATCGGCGGTGCAGCTCCGCTGGAGACGGCCGCTTTCGTACAGGTAGTCGAGCACGTTTTCGGGGGTAAGTTCCAGCATGACGTCGAATATCCTCCCATAGTCCGGAGGATTCAAGCCGCCGGTTCGGGCAGCCTCACACCGGCGGGCGTCCCATCCACCCGGATTTCCAAGTCCGCCGAATGCATTTTGGCGTTTCCCGAGGCCGATTCATCGCCACCTATCACGAGATGATTGTGCTCCAACCCCTGTTTTTGAGGCCGGGCAGTTGACCGGTCTGATCCGAAAATGACTCACAAAGAGCGAAAATCTCGCCTCAAAAAGCCAACTTTTCGTTGAATGATGCTAGCGAGGAGGGATAAGATAGAGAAAGCCCATAAGCTCAAAACACCAAAGAGATTAACATTCGTGCGGGTCGTTCGTGTGAACTGACGGGCATGAGAGGGGCAGCCAACGCTCGCTCGACTCTCATGCCGATGACGTCGCGAATTCCTCTGCGAGAAAGGAACAGTGTGATGGTGTCTCACCTTCGATTGGCCGCCTGTCTACGAACGGCAACCGCAGTCGCCATTTGCTTGTCGCTGGTCAGCGTTTCGAATCTGGAAGCCGCTGGACGTTCAAAAGCGAAAAAGAAAAAGGTGACCAGCCATCTCACGCTCGACCCGAGCGCCAAGTCGGTCGAGCTGTTCGACGCGATCGAAAGCGGCGAGATTCAAGCCGTCGTGATCCCCAAGGATTCGAAGCACGGAAACGTGTTGTTCGAAAACAAAACGGATGAGCCTCTGACGGTTCAACTGCCCGAGGCGTTTGTCGCCGTGCACACCTTGAAGCAGTTTGGTGGCGGCGGGTTTGGCGGCGGAGGTCAAGGCGGCTTCGGCGGCGGAGGTCAAGGCGGCGGCGGTGGTGGTCAGAGCGCCGGTGGTGGATTCGGCGGCGGAGGTCAAGGTGGCGGCGGTGGTCAATTCGGTGGCGGCGGCGGTGGCGGGCTCTTCTCGGTTCCCAGTGAGAAGATTGTCCGAGTGCCGTATCAATCCGTTTGTCTCGAACACGGCAAGAAAGAGCCCAACTCGAAGATGCGTTATCGACTCATCCCCGTGGAAACGTACACCGAGAACCCCGTCCTTCGCGAGTTGATCACGATCGTCGGCACGCGCCGGCTGAATTCAGAGGCCATCGGTTCTGCCCAGGCAGCCACATGGCACGTCACTAACAAGATGAGCTGGCAGGAATTGGCGGCGAAAAGCAAGAGCAAGCTCAACGGATTCATCCCCTACTTCTCGCAGCGACAGTTGCTTGTCGCCCAAAGCGTGGTTTCGACGGCGTTTGGGCGCGCTCAAGAAAAGGCAGCTCGGGTGGCCGAGGAATCCGACAAAGAGAGCGACAACCCCCGCTCGTCCCGGCGAAGCGCTGGCTAATCGGCACTCTGTACAAGCGAGTGCCCGCGATATTGCGGCGATTCGGCCGACTGACGTGGGTTTTGCGCCTGTTGGCTTCCCGAGTAGGCGCGTCGGGCGCGCGATTCTTGACAGATCAACACACGTTTGATTGACTGGTCTCAATCGGGCTGGAGTGTAGCCTTTGGCCTGACCCTCGGTTCGACCCACCTTAGTTGGTTGCCTGGAGTGACCATGCCCGCGCGTTCCCTCCTCCGGTTGTGCTGCTTAGTGACCGCCCTGGCGTTGGCCGTTGATACGCCGTTCGCCTTAGCGGCAGACGAACAGCCGGCCGACCAACTGCCGCCGGCCGTCGAAAAAAAGATCGACTTCATTCAAGAAATCCGGCCGATCCTTGCTGCGCGCTGCTACGAATGCCACGGGCCGGACGAACAGGAATCGGGATTAAGGCTCGACCTGAAGAAATCAGCATTGGCGGGCGGTGACTCAGGCAAGGTGATCATCATCGGCAAGAGCTCCGAGAGCACGCTCATTCACCTAATCGCGGGGCTCGATCCTGAGTCGAAGATGCCGCCCGAAGGCGAACCGCTTTCGAAGGAACAAGTCGGAATTTTTCGCGCGTGGATCGATCAAGGCGCCGATTGGCCGAAACGGGCTGACGTCGACCCCACCGCCGCCGGCCGCTCGCACTGGGCATTTCAGCCGCTACGGCAACCCGCCGAGCCTGCGCTGGGTGAAACGAAATGGGGACGCAATCCGATCGACTCGTTTGTGCTTGCGCGATTAAATGAACGGGGCATCTCCCCATCCCCCGAGGCAGCTCGGCACACGCTCATCCGTCGCCTGAGCCTCGACCTGCTGGGGTTGCCACCGCGTCCCGAAGACATCGACGGCTACATGGGCGATACGTCGAACAACGCGTACGAGAGGCTCGTTGATCGCCTTCTTGAATCCGATCACTTCGGCGAACGCTGGGGACGGCATTGGCTGGACAAGGCACGCTATGCCGACAGCGACGGATACGAGAAAGACCGAGCTCGCCCGAACGCCTGGCGATGGCGCGACTGGGTCATTCGCGCGATAAACGACGATCTGCCGTTCGACCGGTTCACGATCGAACAACTCGCCGGCGACCTGCTGCCCAATGCCACCGACGATCAGAAACTGGCAACCGCGTTTCACCGCCAAACATTGACCAATACCGAAGGCGGCACCGACAAAGAACAGTGGCGAGTCGAAGCCGTGTTTGATCGCGTCGAAACGACCGGGACCGTCTGGATGGGGCTGACGATCGGTTGCGCCCGCTGCCATTCGCATAAATATGACCCAATCGCGCAGCGCGAATACTATCGGCTGTTCGCATTTTTTAACAACGGTGACGAAACGGGCACCAGCGTGCCCATTTCCGAAGCGGAGGTCGCGCGGTTTGAAACAGAAACCGCCCAACACACTCGGGACATCCAGGCGTTCGAAAAACGAATCGCCGAAGCCGGTCGAGCCGCCCGCGCGGTACAATCGGAGTGGGAAACCGATACGCGGGCGGCGATTCACACCGCATCGAACGATCCGCCGCGGTTTCACTCGTTGGGAGTCACGGGAATCGAAGGCAGCGAGGGAACAGGTTTCTCGCAGGCTGCCGATGGTTCGATCGTGGTCGGTAGCAAGAACGCCGACAAGGCGACGTACACGCTTTTGGCAACTGCCATTCCGACGAAGGTCACTGGATTTCGAATCGAGGTCCTGCCCGATGAATCGTTGCCCGAAAATGGCCCCGGCCGGGCTTCGAACGGCAACTTTGTGCTTTCAGAGTTTCAGGTCGAGGTCTCTGACACGAATCGATTTACCGACAAGCAAACTGTTGCACTCGGAGCGCTGCGAGCCGACCTAGAACAGAAGGATTTTCCCGCCGGCAATGCGGTTGACGGCGACGAGAAGACGGGTTGGGCGATCGGCCCTGGCGTAGGCGCTGCGCATGAAATCACGTTCGCCACGGACGCACCCGTGGTCGTAGACAGCGGAGCGTATCTGCGGATGACGCTGAGCCAGAAGCACGGAGGGCAGCACACGATCGGCCGCTTCCGCGTCACCGCAATGACGGGAACCGATCTCGACCAAATCGCGCCGCAGGCGATTCGCGACGTGCTCGCCGTTGATTCGGGCGCGCGAAGCGAAAAGCAGCAGGAATCGCTATTGGCACATCACGTCGATGTCGACCCAGCGGTGATTGAGCTGCGAAAGGAATTGAAAACGCTCGAAGCGCGGAAACCCAAATCGCCTAACATGACGGTTCGCGTGATCTCGCAACGCGTCGAGAATCCGCGGACGACGCACATTCTCAAGCGGGGTGACTTTCTCCGCCCACAAGACGAAGTGGTTCCCGGCACGCTAGAGATTCTTCACCAATTCTCTGCCGCCGCTGATGACGCGGCCAGCCATCGGCTCGATTTCGCGCGTTGGTTGATGGATTCCGACAACCCGCTCACGCCGCGCGTCGCTGCCAACCAGGTTTGGGCGCACCTGTTCGGAGCCGGGCTGGTTGCCACTCTCAACGATTTTGGCACACGGGGAGACCGGCCCGCACACCCGAAGTTATTGGACTGGTTGGCCGGCGAGTATCGCCGGCTAGGATGGAGCCGAAAGGCGTTCATTAAGCGAATCGTCATGTCGTCGACCTATCGGCAGGCATCGACTCACCGACCCGAGTTGGCCGAGTCCGACCCGGAAAACACGTTGCTCTACCGACAAAACCGCTTCCGCGTTCAAGCCGAGACCGTCCGCGACATGTGCCTAGCCGTGTCCGGCTTGCTCTCGCGAAAGATCGGCGGGCCGAGCGTCTTTCCCCCGATGCCGCCCGACGTGGCCGAATTGAGCTACGCGAACAACTTCAAGTGGAAAACCAGTGAAAAGGAAGACCGCTATCGTCGGGGCATGTACACGTTCTTTAAGCGAACCGCTCCCCATCCCAACCTGACGACATTCGACTGCCCGGACGGGAACACCACCTGTGTCGCGCGGCGCAATTCGAATACGCCCTTGCAGGCTTTGGCGACGTTAAACAACGAAGTGTTTGTCGAGACGTCACAGGCACTGGCGAAACGTATGCTGTCTCGATCATTCGAGGATGACGCCCGGCGCATGAGTCTAGCGGTTCGGCTGTGCATTGCCCGTAGTCCGTCGGAATACGAACAAGATCAGCTCGCTTCGCTGCTCGATGCAGCCCGGAAATGGTATGTCGAGCATCCCAATGATGCGACGCCCGTAGTCGGTGAGTATCAACCCAAAGATGTTCCGGCGGCCGAGGCGGCCGCTTGGGTGGCGACGACGCGAATGATTCTGAACCTCGACGAATTCATTACCCGCGAATAGGTTTGTTGCCCTCCAGATGAATCGAATACTGCAAAGCCAGAACTGAATACTGCCGCGTCGCGATACCACGCCGGCGCAGTTCACGAGATGTAGGAACACTGCCCATGGATCCCATTCTGCACTCCGCACAGCGATCACGCCGCGAGTTTCTCACAACGACGGCCAGCGGCCTGGGAATGGCTGCCCTGGGATCGATGCTCAGCGACGACGGCGTTCTGAATTCAGCGAGCGCCGCACCGGCGTCGATTGGTTCAACGTTAAACCCGATGCTGCCCAAACAGCCGCACTTCGAGCCGAAAGCGAAGTCTTGTATTTTCATCTTCATGGCGGGTGCGCCGTCACAGCTCGATCTGTTCGATCCCAAGCCGAAGCTGAACGAACTCAACGGCCAACCGTTGCCCAAGGAGATGCTCGAAAAGGTTCGCTTTGCGTTCATCAAGAAGGAATCGGCCACGTTGATGGGGTCGAATCGCAAGTTCACCAAGTACGGTGAATGCGGTATGGAACTCTCTGACTACGTGCCGCACATTGGAACGTGTGCCGACGACATTCTTTTGGTTCGGTCGTTGCATTCGGATCAGTTTAATCACCATCCGGGGCAATTGCTGATGCAATGCGGCCGGGGGACGTTCGGGCTGCCGACGATGGGCTCGTGGATGACGTACGGGCTGGGCAGCGAATCGAACAACCTGCCGGGTTACGTCGTGCTGACGAGCGGCCGGGGATCGAGCGGCGGAGCCACCTTGTGGCAGAGCGGCTTCTTGCCGTCCGTCTACGCGGGAGTGTTATTTCGCAACCAGGGTGAACCGGTCCTGAATCTTTCGAATCCCAAAGGCATTCCGCCGCAGTTGCAGCGACAGGGGCTCGATGTGCTCAGTAACGTGAACCGGACACGCTACCAGGAAGTTCACGATCCGGAAATCGCGAGCCGAATCGCGAGTTACGAACTCGCGTTTCGCATGCAATCGGCGGCTCCTGAATTGATCGACATCTCGGGCGAATCGCGCCATACGCGTGAAATGTACGGCATCGACCGGGAAGAGCCGAAGAAATTCGACGGCCGGGGCAAGAAAGGTGACACCCGGCAGAGCTTTGCGCGAAACTGTTTGCACGCGCGGCGGTTGGTCGAACGGGGTGTGCGTTTCGTCAACATCGTCTACGCGTCGTGGGATCACCACAGCAACCTCGATCGCGAGCTCGAATACAACTCCGGTGTCGTCGATCAGCCGATCGCCGCGCTGATCAAGGATCTCAAACAGCGAGGCATGTTGGACGAAACAATGGTCGTCTGGGGATCAGAATTCGGGCGGACTCCGCTCGGAGAAAACCGCACCGACGGGAAGCCGGCCACCGGAAGAGACCACCACCCATTCGCATTCAGCATGTTCTTGTCCGGCGGGGGCATCAAGGGTGGGCAAGTGTACGGCGAAAGCGACGAGATCGGCTGGGGCGTTGCGAAAGACCCGGCGCACATCAACGACCTGCACGCCACGCAACTTCACCTATTCGGGTTGGATCATCTCAAGTTGACGCATCGCTTCCAGGGCCGAGACTTCCGCCTGACCGACGTCGGCGGCGAGGTGATCGACCGTTGGCTCGCGTAATGCCCGTTTCCAGGGCTTTGTTTCGGGCTGCCGGTCGCATCGGCCGGCTGGAATCTCCGTTGACCTCGTGCTCGTGTGCAAGCCAATAAGCGCGAGCGCGGCTAATCCAGCTCGCGCGGTTGCCAAAGATTGGCCAGCGCGCCTTCGGTTTCGACGGTGAGATCCTGCCAACTCTCGATCGGCAACATGACCTGCGCGAGCGTGGCCGTTCGCAGCCGGGCACAAACACCGCTGGTGATTTCGAGCAGTTCCTCGAGCCCCGGGTTGTGGCCGACAATCATCACGCAGGGATCGTCGTAGTAGACCTCGCTGAGCACGCTAATGCAGGTTTGTGGGTGGGCATGATACAAGTCGTCGCGCAGTTCGATCGCCCGCTCGCACCGGCAAATCTCGGCCACCTTTGCGGCCGTTTTTCGGGCCCGTTTGGCCGTCGAACTGACAATCAAGTCGGGAGTCAGGTCTTCGTCGGCCAGCAATTCGCCCATCCGCTGTGCATCGCGCTTGCCGCGGCCGTTGAGGGGCCGGTCATGGTCGGCGAGCGCCGCATTCTTCCAGCTCGACTTCGCGTGGCGGAGTATCAATAGCGTCTTCATTGATGCAGAATCTTGCTAGTTGATGAAAACGTCGGGGCGCTTCGAGCGGCTTCGAATCAGGCGGTCTTTTCCGGCGCCCGGTAAGGTTCGAAAATGGCACGACGCGATTCTTGTGCCTGAGCGAGCGCGTCACATGCTTCACGATAAAGCGCCTCTTGACTTCGAACCGTTTTCTTACCCTTTTTGGGTTTGATTTGCCGGTAGGCGCCTTTGGTTTTCAGGTGCCAAGCTTTGACGTTGTCGCGAAAATAGAGCGTAAGAATGTGAATCAGGCGCCGCCGGATCGACGGTTCCTCAACAGGCACGAGTAGTTCGACGCGGCGGTCGAGGTTGCGGGGCATCCAGTCGGCGCTCGAAATGAACACTCGCTCGTCGCCGCCGTGGTGAAAAAACAGAATTCGACTGTGCTCGAGAAACCGGTCGACAATGCTCACAACGGATATGTTCTCACTTAGCCCTTCGACACCGGGGCGCAGACAACAAATCCCCCGCACGTTGAGTTTGATTTCCACGCCGGCCTCTGAGGCTGCGTATAGGGCTTCGATCAAGTCGGGGTCGACAAGCGAATTGAGCTTGGCGAGAATCCGTGCCTTCTGCCCTTGTCGCTTACGTTCGGTTTCGGTTTCGATCATTTCGATCACTTTTTCGCGTAACCCGATGGGAGCCGCTTCAATCTTCCGAAACCTCTGAGGCTGGGAATAACCGGTCACTGAATTGAAGAAGCTGGTCGCGTCGGCGCCAAGATCCGGATCGCACGTCATCAGACTGGCGTCGCTATACAGCCGGGCTGTCGATTCGTTGTAGTTCCCCGTACCAAAATGAGCGTATCGCACAATACCGCGAGGCTCACGACGGACGATCACGCAGACTTTGGCGTGCGTCTTGAGTCCCTTGACTCCGTAGATGACCTGGACGCCCGCGTGTTCGAGGTTGCGAGCCCACTCGATGTTTCTGGCTTCATCGAAACGTGCCTTGAGTTCAACAATTACGGTGACGTATTTGCCCCGCTCGGCGGCGCGAACGAGAGCCGCCACGATCGGGCTGTCGCGGCTCGTGCGATACAGCGTTTGCTTGATGGCCAACACGTCCGGGTCGTCGGCGGCGTCTTCGATCAGACGCAGCACCGGTTCGAAGCTTTCGTACGGATGGTAGAGCAATACGTCGTTCTGCGCGATGACATCGAAAATGCTTTGGGTCAAGTCGACCGACGGGGACGGACGAGGCGGCCACGCTTCGTACTTGTGCGAATCAAATCCCTTGAGGTCGGTCAAACGCATCATCGACGAAAGGTCGAGCGGGCCCGGCGTCGCGTATACGTCGGCATCAGCAACACTCAACGTCTTTTGCAGGAATTCCAACAAAGCGCTGGTCACACGGTCGGAGAGTTCGAGCCTCACGCAGGTTGCTTCCTTCCGCGCGTCGATCACATCTTCGATTTCCGAGAGCAAGTCGGACGCCATGTCCTCACGAATGCCTAAGTCGGCGTTACGCGTGATGCGGAACGGAACGCATTCAACAATCTCTTCGCCTGGGAAGAAGCGTGAAGCAAAAAGCTCCACGATGTCTTCCAACAGCATGTAGCAGTAGCCGCCATCGGACGGCAGCGTTATGAAGCGACTGACGGCGCGTCCGAAAGGAATTACCGCGTACCGAGGTTCGTCACTGTCGTGAACGTCCGGCTTCAGACGCACGCAAACGTTGAGTGCCTGGTCGGCCAGCAGTGGAAACTCGTCGACAGACGTGACCGCCATCGGCGTCAATACGGGATAGATTTCGTTCTCGAAGACTTGCTCGAGAATCGTCTGCTGTTGTTCCGTTGCATCGTATGTCCGAATCCGCGAGATGCCGTTTTCAGCCAGCTTCGGCTCGACATCGTCCAAGTAACACGTGTACTGATCGACGGCCATCTGGTGTGTGCGCTCGCTGATGGCTTCCAACTGCTCCGAAGCGCTCATCCCAGCGGGATCGGTTCTCGAAGCACTCCCCTGGGCAAGCTGTTGAAGCCCGCCGACCCGTACCATAAAGAACTCGTCAAGATTCGAAGCGGTAATGGCCAAGAACTTGAGACGTTCGAGCAGCGGCGTATCGGAATTGCGAGCTTCCTCCAACACACGATGGTTGAATTCCAGCCAGCTGAGTTCTCGGTTGATATAGCGTGAAGGCTTGCCGCTCATTCCTCTTTGCTCGTTTCTAGTCGATCAAATCGTCGTCAGCATCGCGATCAATTCTTACGTCGGAAAATGTTAACTGCCGCGCGAGCTCTGGCCGGCTCGCAACAACACCTTGAGGCCGTAGGTCTCCTCAAACAACGAACCTTTTTGATTCAGCGCCAGTTGTTCTAAAGAGAGGTCGGCCACATCGGACGCCGTAAAGATGAGCCGGCCGTCTTCGTGCGATATCTCAACCGACTCGACTCGCTGGCTATGCGACCGATCGAGTGCATCGGCGACGCGCAAGATGGCCGACATTTTGGAAACCGCAATTCTGTCTTCACGGTTGATGGTTCCGTAGCCCGTGTGGGTCGGCTTAGGAGAAGCGCGTCGATGGTATCGGGCAACGAGCGCCACAAGCAAAACATCGTTTCGACTTAAGCCGAAAAGCTCGCTGTTGTTGATCAGGTACATCGAGTGTTTGTGATGCGCGGCCGTACCGACGAATAGGCCGATCTCGTGCAAGAGCGCTGCGATGTACAACAGCACGCCATAGCGGGGTGATAGTTCGTGCTCGTCTTGCAGGGAGTGAAATATTTCCCGGCTCAACTTGGCCACGTGAGTTGAGTGTTCCTCGTCAAAACAGAACTTACGCCCGAGGTCGAGCGCGGATCGAGTGATCTGACTGGAGAACTCATCGGTCCACACGCCGGCCGTCGCCATTTCGGTCAACAAGCCGTCGCGCAGATTGACGTTGGCAACCAGAAGGTTTTTGAGCCGCAAGCCGATAGCACACTTGAGGTACGCCAACAGCGCGGGTCCGAGTGATTCCGCATTAGGAAACGTCAGATGGTACTTTTGGACAAGTTCGTCCGGCGATCGGGGCAACATCTTATCGGTGAGTTTGGCAAACCGATCGACCGACAGTTCGACAACCTCGTCCCGATTCCACTCAGGCAACAATTGGTTCGCCGCGAAACGTACGTCGCCTCCCAGCGCCACCATCTGCAAGTTTCCGTTTCTCGGAACGTGACTGATGATTTGTTCGACCGTCAAGTCGACCTGGCTCTCCATGATCCGCCGCACATTGGCCGAACTCCCTCGGTATTGCTGAAGCGATTCGCGAAGCCGAGTCGCCCCCAAACGATACGAGTGCGAGTGCGTCACGCGCCCCGATTCGACCAGCAGCACGTCGGTACTGCCACCGCCGACCTCGATCACCAACAGCCGCGCCTCAGCCAAATCGGGTTGCGATTTCAAAAACGATTGAATTCCGAAAAACGTGATGCGATTGACTTCCGCCTCGTCGAGCGGCTGCACCTCAAGCCCGGTGGCAACGTAGATTCGGTCGAGAAAGGCCAGTCGGTTGGAAGCTTCACGCACCGCGCTTGTTGCAACGACGCGGATCTGATTCGTGTCGACGACACCATACTCCTCCAGAACGCGGCGGTAACTCTTCAATGACCGTGCGCAATCTTCGATCGTCGAACGTTGAATGGTGCCCCGGGTGAATGTATCTTTGCCGAGTCCGACCGCTTGCGAGAGCGTCTCGAGAATCGTGATGTTTCCCGCTGAACTGATTTCGGCGACAGCCATCCGCAACGACGTTGACCCAACGTCGATGACGGCAACTGTCTTTTTATCACCCGTTGCCGCGGCTCGTGCAGGCGTGGTGATGGCATCGTTCGCTAAGGAATTCATGCTGTCGGTCACGTACGCTGGTTGTATTGATTCGAATCAAGCCGAGTCCGTCCAGCATGTTGACACCGTCATTTCACCGGGGTCCCGCCAACGGGCGGAACCCAACAGAAGGAACGTCCGAGTCCCTCGTGGGTGATCACGTTCTTCAAGATTTCTTTTTCGATCTGATGACTTCTTCTGCCCAGGCGGCGGCTCCCATCACCGCCGCGTCGTCACCCAATTTCGCGACTTTGACCTCAAACATGTCTTCGAAGGAAGGTAGCACGTGTTCCCGGGCGGACTCACGAACTGCATCGCGAATGAGCTTGGGCATCGCTTCGACGAGCCCACCACCCAGCACAACGACATCCGGGGCAAGCAAGTGCACAACGTTGGCCACCGCAATACCAAGATACCGGGCGGCTTGGAGCACGATCTCTTCGATCGCCGTGTCGCCTTCCTCGATCGACTCGGCCAAAGCGCCGCTTCGGATTTTGGAAACATCGGTGCCTGCGATACTGTATAAGTGTGGCGCATGCCCGCGGTAGGCGGCTTGTGCCGCCGCGGCCGCGATTGCCATGCGACTGGCCACTCCTTCGAGGCAGCCCTCCATGCCGGCTCCGCAGGTGGGTCCGCCCGGCATCATGTGCGTAAAACCAATTTCCATGCACGAGGTCGTCCGGCCGCGGATGATGCGGCCGTCATAAACGCAGCCGCCTCCCACACCGGTTCCGGGGAATACGCCGAGAACGCACCGCGCCGATTTCCCGGCCCCGAAACGGTACTCGCCGTAGACACCCGAATCGACGTCGTTGGCGATGACGGCCGAACAGCCGAACTCTTTCTCGAGTGACGCACGAATGGCCACGTTTTCCCAGCCGAGATTCGGCGCTTCCAGAATCACTCCTCGGTCGAGGTCAAGTGGGCCCGGGCAGCCCACGCCGATTCCCCGCAGCCTTTCGACCGAAATCTCGGCATCCGCCATCGCGCCATGTATCGTCTGGGCGATCCGTTGTAGGCCCGCCTTAGCGCCTTCGTGGCCTCGTGTCTTCTTCCGTTTGCTACCCAACTGTTTGAACGATGAATCGAAGACGGTGGCCAGCATTTTCGTGCCACCCAAATCGAAGCCGACCCAACAGTCGCGCTTGCTGACGGCGTCGGTCTTCTTGCCGTCGCCATCGGTCTTGCCCGCGACATCGCCGACCGGTTTGCCGTCGCCATTGCCGGACTGCGAGACCGCTTCGTCGGTCAGTTTGTTTGCTTCGTCGGCCATCGATCATTCATTCCCGTTTCGGGGGCACGCCTCGCGACGCATCTCTTTTGACAGCAGCCAATTCGAGCCATCGACGTCCTGCCGGTTTCACATCACGCAGCTACAGCCGATAATCGCACCAGGGTTTGGCCCGCCGAGACGATCTATGCGCTCCGGAGACCGTAGGTCTCGTCACACAGAAAGGTGACCTGCAACACCCCATCATACCGGAACCGGCATGCCGAGAGCGACTGATACGTATTGCGTATTCGCTCTCGGTAGATAGAAATCCTCCCGTTCTCGCTCAGAATCAGCTTTCTTCGCCAGCTTCACTCAAAGCCGTCCAAAATCCGCTGATGGACGACGTATACGCCTTTTTTGGAGAGCAAACGGGCACCACAACTGAGTTTCAGGACGTTTTTTGGTGTCGCGGCACCAAGTTTTACTGTGACTTGTTTGACGGTTCAGAATCTGAACCGGGGATTGGGCCGGGTGGGGTGAGATGGATCAGCCGGGCTTTTCGCGGATTCGTTTCTAGCACCGCAATCGACGGTTGGCGGTAGACCCAGCCTCCCGCCTCCCCCGGGTTGACGAATAGCCGGCCCGATTCGTCCTCACGGATGGATGGTTTGTGCGTGTGAGCCGAGATGATAACGTCGGCTCCCTCGATCAACCCTCGCAATTGTTCCAGCACGTGAGTCACGAGAATCCGCGTGCCATCGTCAGCGCGAAACCCAAACGGAGGCTCGCCGATCGGGCCGACGATCTTCATTCCACCCATGATTCCGATTTTGTTTCCGTCGTTGTCGCCGAAACAGGCAAGTACCCGGGCGTTCAGCTTCCTCAACGGTGGAATGACCAGTGGAGAAACAAGATCACCGGCGATGACGACCAGCTCGCACCCTTCGCGATTGAATTCAATGACCGCACGACGGACGTTATCGATGTGATCGTGGGTGTCGGCGATGATTCCGATGAGCATCTCTGGGCTCGTCTTGTTCTTTTGAAATTGCCTATGAGCTAGGAGCCAATTCAAAACAAAATTCGGGATGGGTTCGAGTGCCGCCGGCAGCCACTCTTTTTCGCACTGGCTGACAAGCAGCCAGTGGCACCCGTTTTCAATAGGTTTTTGGCGGTGAAACCGGCGTGGCGATCAGTCACGTTCTTGGCGTGTCCAGCGGCTGGCATTGATCCCGTCGGCGCGACGCTGCATGCCGACAGGTTTGTTTCCGCCCTCCGGAAACCACACACGTGAATTTCGATCGCCTAGCAGCTCGCGGACGTTGGCCGGAACCTCGCTGAGTTGTTCTTCGTTCCACGTCGGTATCTCACCGGCGGGCCCCGCCCAACCGGGACGGTAAGCAATCGCGATCAGTTCGCGAGCATACGTTCCCACGTTCGGGTAGTTGCCGTGAAAGACGTTTTGGTGAATCAACACCGCCGATCCGGCCGGGACCGTGACCATCATCTGCTCGGGATGCTCCTCGTAGCGCAAGTAGGGATTCGCGTCCGCGTGAAACGACAGGTGCGAACGCGGCACGACGCGGAACGGCGAGACCTCCGGCGTAAGATCGTCGAGATAATACAAGACCCGCACCAGTTTTGGGCAACTGTGCTCGAAGCCAAAAATGTCCGATCCCCACGGTTGGCCGTCGCAGTGCAGGCTGATGCCCGGATGTCCCGGCTCAGACCGCGCGTAATCGTAGCCCATCATGATCACGTCATCACCGAACAGATGGCGCAGGAACTCAATCGTTGGTGGATGAGCGATCAATTCGGTCATCGCTCCGCCGACAAACTGCACGTTGGGGCAATATTGCTGATGCGGGCTGTAATCGACGGCTTGCGTCTTGAACTGGCTCGTCTGGTCTTTGAGCCTACCGATGTCATCCGCGCTCAATACGTCAGGCAATACGACAAAACCCTCGACCTCCAGATGCTGAACTTGCTCACCAAACGAGAGGGCCGCCCAGTCGGTATCGACAATCTGATCTTTGTGAGTCGCTGGCATGATGATTCGTCCACTTCGGGAAATGCTGATACATCCCGCGCTGGTGCGTGAGGAGATAACTACACCGTTATGCTAACTGTTTGCGATATCAATGCGCGCCAAGTGGACGCTCATACAATCGGGCGTCCCCGCGTAGTGTACTACGAGCACCCGTCCGTCGGGGAGTAGACGGATCGCCGGGTGGCCGAAACTCCATTTGCTCATGTCTTCCCAATACTGTTTGAAATCGATGTCCGTGGCACCTTGTGACACGGCGGCTCGTTCTTCGTGTGTGTAGACGACGAGTGCATCGGTCTCCGGCCAGGTTCGCCCGTCATCGTGTGACTGCCACAGCTTCATCGTGCCGGGCTGGCTGCGATCGACGACGAACGCGAGTATCCTTCCATCGTCGAGCAGCACGGGCGCGCAGATCTGTCCTGGAATTCCCGTGTCGATGATCGGATGCCGTTCAAAATCGTCGACGCCCAGTAAACCGCGACGAAAGTGGACGTTCAAATCGGTTTTCTGTTTCAGGTCGTGAGTCCAAAACATGGCGATGAACTCACCGGGAATCGTGCCCAGACACAATCGCTGATCCCAATAGTAGCGTGAATGATCGGGGTGTTGGGCAACGAGAAACGGTGCTTCGAACGAACGTCCCGCATCGCGCGAAACAAGCAGCCACGCACCGTGGCGTGCCGGGCTCGGGTCGTCGTAGTCTTTGTAACTTTCAAACGCAAAAGCGATCGTCCCATCGTCCCACCGCACGGACGGCCCGGTCGCGGCACAGCCCGTCAGTCCCGGCGTGGGTATCTTTTGCCATGAACCCCACGACTGCCCCTGGTCGGTTGAAACGGCCATCAACTGTTTCGCATGCAGAATTCCCTCGGTCTCCGGGTCGAACAACGGACGCTCGGGATCGCTGCGGTCAAACCAGGTCGAAAACAGGAGCAGCCGCCCCGGCTCCGCTTCGACAATCTCGGCCGATGAGAGCGACCCCGGCTTGCCGTCGATCGTCCGCTCGAAGTCAATCGGTAATTCTTCCCAGTTTCTGCCGTCGTCCCGCGAACGACAGAGCCGAACCGTTGAAGTCACCGCGTGTTTCGTGGGGCCGTTCTGAAAACCGCAAATGAGCGTTCCATCGCCGAGCGCCACCATGCTCACAAAAGCGCAGACCCGCGAATTGTCATTTTGACGCGTGGCATCGAACACAAGCCCCCGATCTTCCACGATCACGGTCTTCTCCCCCCCAAGAGAACTACGGCTACAGCCGAACAACTTAGAAGTAGTCCTGAAACCCTCTGTTGGCTCAAGAGCACCCTTGTTTTGAAGTGTCGACTTCGACCACAACCGGGTTGCAGGATGGATTCTAACAGGATACCGCCGAAGCGCCAGGAAATCGATCGTTGTGACCTGAGCATTGTGCTGTCCGCGACCGAGCCGCTGCTCGCCGATCGCCTAAACAAAGCCGATCGAAATCGACGTATATAAGCCGACAACCGGTCCGAACACACCCCTTACGATCATCAGAATCGTGCGGTTTTTCGGCCGGCGTTTGCTGCGGGACGACGACGAGGCGGCTGTGATCGACTAGACTTTAAGGTATGCAAACGTGGATGCCTATCGAACGATTTCTTCTCGGCTGTGCCGGCGTCGTCTGGCTGATGGCTTCGCCGGTGCTGTGCGCCGATGCAGCGCCGCGTCCCGATCAGGTTCCGTCATTTAATCGCGACGTCCGTCCGATTCTGGCGTCGAAGTGTTTTGAATGCCACGGCCCCGATGAAGAATCCCGCGAGGCCGACTTACGGTTGGATACACGTGAAGGGGCCACCGCTGATCTCGGAGGTTCGCGGGCGCTTTCGCCCGGTGATCCCGAGTCGAGCGAGATGGTCGCCCGCATGCTGAGCGACGACCCGGATGAGAAGATGCCGCCGCCCGATTCCGGTAAGTCGCTGACGGCGGCTCAAATCGAAACGCTCAGTCGTTGGATCACCGGCGGAGGAAAGTACGAGCGACACTGGGCCTTCATCCCGCCCGAACGACCGGCGGCTCCCGTTGTGAAAACAACAAATTGGCCGCGCAACGAGATCGACGCGTTTGTCCTGGCTCGGCTCGAATCCCAAGGACTGAAGCCGTCGCCCGAAGCCGACCGTTACACGCTCGTGCGCCGTGTGTACCTCGACCTGATCGGCTTGCCGCCTTCGCCCGAACAAGCCGACGCATTTGTTCTCGATCGAGACCCGCAGGCGTACGAAAACCTCGTAGATCGACTACTGCGATCAAAGCATTACGGCGAGCGTTGGGCGCGACAGTGGCTCGACCTGGCGCGGTACTCCGACACGAACGGCTATGAAAAGGATCGACAACGATCGATTTGGCCCTATCGCGATTGGGTCATCAATGCCTTGAACGAAGACATGCCCTTCGACCAATTCACGATCGAACAACTGGCCGGCGACATGCTCCCGGGTGCGATGCTCGAACAACGAATCGCCACCGGTTTTCATCGCAACACGATGCTGAATGAAGAAGGCGGCATCGATCCGCTCGAGTACCGCTTTTACGCGATGGTCGACCGTGTCGCCACAACCGGCACGCTTTGGATGGGCCTGACCGTCGGCTGTGCACAGTGTCATTCGCACAAGTACGACCCGATCACCCACACCGACTACTATCGCATGCTGGCGCTGCTCGACAATGCCGATGAACCCGACTTGAGCGTGCCCTACCCGGCCATCGCAAAGGATCGGGAGCGCATCGAAGCGGAAATCGTCAAACATGAAGCCGAGCTCGCCGGGCAGTTTCCCCCGGCCTCCGGTGAGGGGTCGGTCGACGAACGTCGCGAACGAAAGCTCGAGGCACATTTCACGGAATGGCTTGAGGCAGAACAATCGCGAGCCGTGAATTGGACGACGCTGAGACCGAGCCATCTCAAGACGAATCTGCCGAAGCTGGAATTGCTGGACGACGAATCGATCTTTTCCAGCGGCGACATTACCAAGCGTGACGTGTTCACGCTGACGTTTCCACTGGGAGAACTCTCGGCGCCGGCCACGGCGCTACGTTTGGAAGTGCTGCCCGACGAACGATTACCGGCGGGTGGCCCGGGTCGTGCCTACTACGAAGGCCGCAAGGGTGACTTTTTCTTGAGCGAAATTACCGCGACAGCAGGTGGCCAACCGGTGACGTTTGCGTCCGCCTCGGCCAGCTACGGAAAGATCGCCATTGGCAGCGGCAACGCCGATGCCCAGAACGTCTTCGACGGGAATGGGTCGACCGGCTGGTCGACCGCCGAGCGTGAAGGTGAGCCGCATCAACTGGTGCTGAACCTGCAAACACCGGTCGCGGCAGCGGGCGACCTTCAACTCGTGTTCGTCTTCGAGCGACATTTTGCAGCCAGCTTGGGACGATTTCGCGTCTCGGCAACCACCGCTTCGGGCGAACCGACCGCGAGCGCGGTCCCCGTTGATCTCGAAGCACTACTGGCGCGCGATTCCAGCTCATGGACTGATTCCGATCGAATCGCGCAGAAGAAATATTTCCTAAGCGTGACGCCCCAACTGGCCGAGGCTCGAAAGAAACTCGACGAACTTCGGAGTCAATTGCCAAAGTTCCCTACGACAATGGTCATGCAGGAACGTCCGGTGGACAACCCGCGCAAGACGTTTCGACATCATCGCGGTGAATACTTACAGACGCGGGAGGATGTTGCTCCGGGAGCGCCCGCCGTGTTCAGGTCTCTTGGCCAAGACGAGCCGACCAATCGACTCGCCTTTGCCCGTTGGCTCGTCAGCCGCAGCAATCCGCTCGTCGGCCGAGTGACGGTCAACCGCGCCTGGCGGGCGCTGTTCGGAAACGGTCTCGTTCGCACCAGCGGCGATTTCGGAACGCAGGCCGACCCGCCGACGCACCCGGAGTTGCTCGATTGGCTCGCCCGCGAATTCGTCGAACAGGGCTGGTCGCTGAAAAAGTTGCATCGATTGATTGTGACCAGCGCCACGTACCGCCAGAGTTCACGCGTAACGACTGAGTTGATCGCACGCGATGCTGGAAACCGATTGCTGGCTCGCGGGCCTCGTACTCGTGTTGACGCGGAGATGGTCCGTGACATGATATTGAGCGCCAGTGGCCTGCTCTCAGACAAAGTGGGCGGCAAGAGTGTTTACCCGCCGCAGCCCGACAGCGTGACGGCATTGGCTTACGGCGACACCAAGTGGCCCGTCTCAGCCGGTGAAGACCGTTACCGCCGGTCGCTTTACACGTTCAGCAAACGCACCGCGCCGTTCGCCGCTTACGCAGTCTTCGACGCCCCCTCGGGCGAAAACTGCACGGCTCGTCGAGATCGCAGCAACACGCCACTCCAGGCGCTCACGCTGCTCAACGACGAAATGTTTCTCGAACTGGCTCGCGCGTTGGCGCGAACGGCCGTCGATCAACAACCAACGTCGACTGCATCGGCATCAGCCGACGGGCGGGCGACGTTTCTCTTCCGCCGATTGTTGACGAGGCCGCCCGATGACGGCGAGTTGGAAGCGTTGTTGGAATTCGTGCAGAGTCAACGATCTCGATTGAAAAACGGCGAACTCGACGCCACGCTCATTTGTGGCGAGGAAGACGCATCGGCTGAACTGGCGGCGTGGATCATGTTGGCTCGTGCGATCATGAACTTCGACGAAACCATCACGAAGCAGTAGATCACACAGTATTCGACCACACAGTATTCGACCACACAGTATTCGACCACACAGTATTCGACCACACAGTATTCGACCACACAGTATTCGACCACACAGTATTCGACTACATAGCGGCAACCGGACGGGCGCTCGACAGCATCGACGTCCGTCGAGAACAAAAAGCAATGAACACAGAATTCCTCAAACTTCAAACACGCCGGCATTTCTTCAACGACTGCGGCGTCGGGCTGGGCAAGATCGCGCTGGCGTCGCTCTTGTCTGGTGGTGCCGCCGGTTCGAGTATCGCGGCTCCCGCTTCGCGGCCGAGCCCCACGAGCCCGCAGCCACCTCACTTTCCCGCCCGGGCAAAGCGTGTGATCTATCTGTTCATGGCGGGCGCTCCGAGCCAATTGGAGTTGTTCGATTACAAGCCAAAGCTGGTCGAGCTGGAAGGAAAGCCGATCCCGCCTTCGGTGGTCAAGGGCCAGCGTTACGCGTTCATCCAACCCGATGCAGCGGTTCTCGCGCCACGGTTTCGGTTCAAAAAGCATGGAGACTCGGGAGCCGAGTTGTCCGAAATGCTGCCGCACCTGGCAGGCATCGTCGACGACGTTTCCTTTGTGCGGTCGGCACACACTGACCTCTTCAATCACTCCCCCGCGCAGTTGTTTGTGAATACCGGCAGCGGCATTCCGGGACGGCCGAGTATGGGGTCGTGGCTGAGCTACGGGCTCGGCAGCGAGGCGAACGACTTGCCGTCGTTTGTCGTGCTCAAAAGCGGCGGCAGCTTGAGCGGCGGAGCGTCGATGTGGAGTGCCGGCTTCCTGCCGTCTACGCACCAGGGCGTGCCGTTTCGCGGCCAGGGTGACCCGATCCTGCACGTCTCGAACCCGCCCGGCTACGACATGCGGGCGCAGCGCGACTCGCTCGACCTGATTCAGCGCCAAAACAGAAAACGGCTCGGCGTCGTCGGTGACCCGGAAATCCTCACGCGCATCAACGCCTACGAAATGGCGTATCGCATGCAGACGCGGGCGCCCGAACTGATGGACTTCTCCCAAGAAACCGCCGAAACCGTCAGCATGTATGGTGCCGAGTCGGGCAATTCCAAACAAGCTTTTGCCAACAATTGCCTGTTGGCCCGACGATTGGCCGAGCGAGGCGTGCGGTTTATTCAGGTCTATCACGCCGGCTGGGACCACCACAGCAACGTCGAAGGCGGCGTACGCGCCCAATGCCGGCAGACCGATCAAGCGTGTGCGGCGCTCATTCGCGACCTCAAACAACGAGGCTTGTTAGACGATACGCTCGTCGTCTGGGGTGGTGAGTTCGGCCGAACTCCCATGGTGGAAACCAGTGCCGCGCTCGGTCGCAGCATGGGTCGCGATCACCACCCGCAAGCGTTCACGATGTGGTTTGCCGGCGGCGGAATTCGCCCGGGCGTCTCATTGGGCCGCACCGACGAGTTGGGGTTTCACGTGGCTGAAGACCCGGTCCACGTCCACGACGTCCAAGCCACCATTTTGCATTGCCTGGGGATCGATCACCGTCGTCTGACGTTTCGGTTCCGAGGTCTGAATTTTCGCCTCACGGGCGTCGAAGAGAACGCCCCGGTCGAGGGGCTGTTGGCGTGATGCGACGGCTTAGACTTGAAACCAAGCTATGAACCGGCGAGTGTGACGGGCGTTGATGAATCAAATCACTGACCTATCAAAACAACTGAGGATATTAATGGCCGGGAAAAGAACATCGAGATTTTTCATCTTAGGTGCGGCGGCAACCGCTGCGTGGTTCGTCGCGGCTTTCGCCGGTCCTGCGCTCGCAGCAGGCAACTGGACGAACTACCGCGGACCGGGGTATGAGGGACACGTCGATGCCGCCGATCTACCAACCGAGTGGAGCGAAGAGAAAAACATTGCCTGGAAAACAGAGATCGCCGGCAAAGCCTGGTCGACGCCCGTCGTCTGGGGTGACCGCATCTGGCTGACCAATGCCACGCAGGGGGGCGATCGCCTTTCGGCCGTGTGCATTGACAAGAAATCCGGAAAGGTCATTCACAACAAACGACTGCACTATTCCGTCGCGCCCCAGTATTGCCACCCGTTCAACTCGTATGGTTCGCCGTCGCCGGTTGTCGAAGAAGGACGCGTGTACGTGAGCTTCGGCTCTCCGTACAACGCCTGCCTCGACTTCAAAACGGGCGACGTCATCTGGGAACGGACGGATTTCGTGTGCAACCATTTCCGTGGACCCGGTTCCTCGCCGTTCCTGTACGAAGACCTGTTGATTCTGCATCTCGACGGCAGCGATCATCAATTCATTGTGGCGATGGACAAGATAACGGGTGACACGGTCTGGAAGACCGAGCGCAGCGTCGACTTTGGCGATCTCGATCCCAAGACGAATCGGCCGAGCCGCGAGGGTGACCTCAGAAAAGCCTATTCCACACCGCTCATTGCCGACGTCGACGGCCGGCCGGTTTTAATTAGCCTTGGCTCGATGGCCCTCTACGGCTACGACCCTCGAACGGGCAAAGAACTTTGGCGGCTCGAGAACATCGGCAGCCATTCCGGTGCCTGCCGACCCGTGCTTGGGCATGGGTTGATTTATTCACCCATGGGTTCCGGAGGCGAGTTGTTCGCCGTTCGGCCGGATGGAAAAGGCGTGCTCACCGATAGTCACGTCGTCTGGTCGCGCAAGAAGAGCGTGCCGCGACGGGCGTCGCTGTTGCTCGTGGATGACCTGTTGTTCATGGTCGACGACGGAGGCGTGGCGAGTTGCGTCGAAGCGAAGACAGGCGAGGAAGTCTGGAAAAAGCGACTCGGCAGCAATTTTTCCGCCTCGCCGATTTACGCCGGCGGACTCATCTACTTCTTCGACCAGGACGGGAAGTCGACGGTCGTCGAAGCTTCGAAACAGTATCAAGTCGTCGCCACGAACGAGTTGGACGAAGGCATGATGGCGTCACCGGCCGTCTCGGGCGATGCGCTGTTCCTGAGAACGCGAACGCACTTGTATCGGATCGAAAAGAACGCGGCGAACTAATCGTGTCTGTTCTTTAAGTTGCCCCCGTTTGGAGAATATTCCGCGATGGAACGCCCCGTTCGTAGTTCGCCGGCGCTGATGACGCTTTTGAGCATGGCGGCGATTGTCGTCGTCGTCGCGGGCATGCGCGCCGCCCAGTCGCTCGTGATTCCGTTTCTAATCGCCGCCTTCTTAGCAATTATCTGCGCCCCGCCGCTGGCGTGGCTGCGTGACAAACGTGTGCCTACGGTGGTGGCATTGATCATCGTCATCTCGGTGGCCTCGCTAGTTTTCGTTATGTTCGTCGTTTTCGCCGGTGCGTCCATTAACGATTTTAGAAACAATTTTGACGAGATGTATGCGCCGTACCTAAACGAACGAACCGAGAAGGTGATCGCCTGGTTCGACACATACAACATCGATATCCCAGAGAACGTCATCGAGCAGAACTTGGACACGCAGCGATTCATGCAATTCGTTGTCACGCTGTTGGGCAGCGCCGGGAGCGCGTTTAGCAATATCTTTCTCGTGTTGTTGACGCTCATTTTTCTGTTACTTGAAGTGTCCGGTTTTCCAAAGAAGCTGATTGCCGTATCCGGCGGTTCGACAGATACGCTGGAACGCTTTCGCGAAGTTACGACAGCGGTGCGAAATTACATTTCGATCAAGACCTGGGTCAGTCTGGCAACCGGAGCGGTGATTTATGTGTGGCTGAAATATCTCGAAGTCGACTATGCGTTGTTGTGGGGGCTGTTGGCGTTCTTTTTCAACTTCGTGCCCAACATCGGTTCATTCATCGCCGCTATACCGGCTGTCGCGTTGACGTACATCAAGCCGGGTCCCACCGAAGCGCTCTACGCGGCTCTCGGCTACGTCGTGGTCAACGTGCTCGTCGGTAATTTCATCGAGCCTCGGTTGATGGGTCGAGGCTTGGGCATCTCGACGCTCGTCGTCTTCATCTCGCTGGTGTTCTGGGGTTGGGTGTTGGGCCCGGTCGGCATGCTGCTCTCGGTGCCGCTAACGATCATCTTTAAGATCATCATGGAAGGCTCGGACGAAACGCGCTGGCTGGCCGTGCTGCTTAGCGCCGATCCCGAACCGGACGATCTAAGTGCCGCAGCGAAATAGGCCGCCCGCGGCGACGTCAGCATTTTCGCTTCGTGTCTCAACAACTGGCGTGCGACGTCTGCGATTCGGCTTTGCCGCACCGCTCGCGCGACTGCAGTTCCCCGAACAAATGAAAACGGGGTTGACGGACTTCTACCGCAGTAGTAGACTGACTGCTACTTCAGTAGTAGAACGCATTCTGAAACCCGGTTATGGGCGAAATCGGCGCTGCGCAACCGGCGATCCTTTGAGCCAACAGAGGGTTTCAGGACCACTTCCCGTGGATTCACGTCGCGCTCAAGACGCGGCTGGCCGCGACGGAAACCGCCGAATCGTAGAAATGCTGCTTCGTCGTCCGAAGGATTCTCAAACGACTTTTCCCCGAGCATCGAAATGACCAGGAAACATCAACTCGCTGCGCTGCAATTGGCCATCATGCACGTTCTGTGGGAGCGGAACGAGGCGACGGTGGCCGAGGTTCGCGAGGCACTCCGCGAAAAGCGGCCGCTGGCTTACACCACGGTCGCCACCATGCTGACCAAGATGCAGGCCAACGGACAGGTGACGCATCGTACCCAGGGACGCGTCAAGGTCTTTCGGCCGAGCATTCAGCAGGACGTCGTCAGCAAATCGATGGTCAACGATTTGGCGACACGCCTGTTTCAGGGCGACGTGACCGAAATGGTTTCCCACTTGCTCGACGGGAGCGAGATTTCCGCAGACGAATTGGCTCGGCTCAAGCGCCTCATTCGAAGCAAAGAACGGGAAGTGCAAGATGGCCGATAACCTGCTGCCATCGGCAGTCTTCTTTATCACCACTTATCTGCTGCATTCCACCCTGCTGCTGGGGGGAGCGTGGTTGACGATTGCGATCATACGGCGGTTACGAAGATCGCGCCGCCGCGCTGGGGAAAACCACTTTTTCGTTGAACGGGTGTGGAGGCTCGCAGCGATTGGCGGGCTGTTGACCGCCTGTTTTCAGGTCTTCGGGCCGATGAGTCGCCCCGTGTTCACCGTTCCACTCACCTCGGCGTCGAGCGAAGCCGCGACATTGCGACCATCGAAACCCATTTCGATTGCGCGTTCAGAACCGCGTCGACGAATTCGCCTGCCGGAAAGCACGAGCAGACTGGACTTTGACACATGGAAATCTCCGTCACCGCATCGCGAACACGGTTTCAATGCTGAACTGAACCGCTTGTCTGCCTCGCGAGAGCGGGAGCGAAGTTCAACGGCCGCAGCGGCCGCAACGAAACCAAAGCGAATTCATTCCACCTCGCCGGCGAAAGATCGTGCGAATGCGTTCTCGTTTTGGTTATCTCGTCTTCAGACATTCATCGATCGATTCACCGGCCGGAGTCCTGTTGCTGACTGCCTGGTGGTCACGTGCGTGTTGGTGCTGGGCATGGGAATGCTCCGAATCGTTGTTCAGTCGCGATCGTTTTCGCGCCGTCTGGGTAAATGCCGGCCTTTGGCGGGACGCCCGCGGGCTCTGCTCGATGAATTGCTCGCCCGGGCGGACGTGACTCGGAAGGTTGAGTTACTTTCCTCGCCCGATTACGTCGAACCGGTTGCGTTTGGCATCGTTCGTTGGAGGATCGTCTTGCCGACGGGCATCGAAGCGAGGCTCGAAGAGGACGACCTGGAGGCGATCTTGGCACACGAGTTGGCGCATCTGGTACGCGGTGATCCGCGCTGGCTGTTTGCCGGTCGCGTTCTCTGTTCTTGCTTTGTGTTTCAGCCCTTAAACTTTTTGGCCCGGGCCAAGTGGCGGCGGGCGGCCGAGTTTCAGTGTGATGAATGGGCCGTTCGTCACGGTATTAACCGATTGACGATGGCCCGCTGTTTGACGTTAGCCGCCGAATTCCGATCGCGGCGGCCGGCCTGTTCGTCGAGCCTGGCGGTCGGCGGCGGGCGGCAGACGCACTTAGCCGAGCGGGTCGAACACCTGGTCGATGACTCTGAACGCGCGTCGATGGCGTCGCGGTCGCTTGGCGCACGCTGCGTGAGCCTGTTCCTTCTCGCCGCGCTGGTCGCCTTTGCCGTGTTTGCTCCGGCGTTCGATCAGACTCAGCAAACGGCTTTCGCTTCGAAATCGAAAGACGTTTTTCGTCTTGCCGAAAAATCTCCTCGCATTCGATCGCAACACCGGCCAGTCGGCGAACCGAGTTCAGTCGTCGATGGGCTGCGAGCGCTGGAGAACGAGTTGGCGCAGGTCGAATACGATCTCAAGCAGTTGAGTCAGGAATTGAATGAATCGACGACCACCGAACAGTTCGAAGACATTTTGAATCAGGTCGCCGCCCGAACGGCACACGTCAAACAACTTCGCGCAATCCTCAAAACACTTTCCACAAATCCCCTGTCTGCAAGAGGAACGAGATAATGAAACGACTCAGCAAGATCGCACTGACTGGGTTTGTCGTGATCGCGGCTGCGGCCGTGTTTTATGTCTGGTCGGAAGCGCATACGGCCGCCATGCCGCCCCGGTTCAGGGACAGTGGGAATACGACTGAAGGTGGATCGCAGCAGAAGTTGCCCGTGCCGGTCTCGCGACAACATTCGATCGCAATGGTGGCGGAACACCACGCACACGACGCCGAGTTCGCTCGGCTCGACGGTGTTGCCGCAGACAGTGACCTAGTTGCCGCTGATCAGGGCTCGGGTGTTCACGACGCGCTAGACGAACATCGATCCGACGACGGCGGTTCGAACGGCGAAGTGCGTGAGGAGACTAACGCCTTCGGCGACCATCTCGCCTCGGATTTTGATCTCGACTTCAGCGGCGAGGAAGAGTTTGACGAAATGGACCACGTGCACGTCAAACACGTGGCGGCATTGGGGAGGCTGGAGTCGCTCCGCGTTCAACTCCAGCAGGCGAAGGCCTTGGCCGCGGGCAACGCCCATTCATTTTCGCCCAGCGGGAAAATTGAAGGCTTGAAGATCGACGTGCCCGCAGGCCTCACGGCCTTCAAAAACAAGGTCAAGCATTTAGAAGCGTTAATCCGCGAGCAGGAACTCGCTCTGCACGAGAGCAGTTTGGATGAAGATGAAGTCAGCGGCGAGGAAGACATTTACGAATTGGACAATGAGCACCACGTGAACGAGGTGGCCCTCAAGAGACTGAAGTCGCTCCGTCTTCAGCTTCGGGCGGCGAAGGCCTCGGCTGAGATGCAGATGTTTCCGCCCGAATTGAAAGCCTTCGGACTCGAATTCAGCGCACCCTTAGGCCTCAGGGTAACCAAAAACCTAATTAGGAATTTAGAAATACAGATCCGCAAGCAGGAACTCGCGCTCCGCGAGCGCGGTCTCGATGTAGATGAAGATGATCTCGACATCGACGAAGACTTGGATGACGATGAGCGGAACCACGACGGCGATGCCGAGGACCCGGAACTGAGAGAACTTCGCGAACAATGGCAGCGGGCGGTGCGTGAAGCCCAGAGAGCCGCCAAGCTCGGCAAGGTCGACGAGGCAAACGCCCTGCGCCGCAAGATGAAGCACCTCAAAATGCTCATGGCCGTTCGCAATCGCGTTTCGACCGGAGACGGCATTGTCGAATTTGAGATCGGCTTCAAAGATTTCAAAGATGATGACACAGACCTCCCGGAGGGATTTCAGGAGCATGCGGAGCGGATCGAGCACATGCGGGAGGCGGCTGAGAACCTGCGGCACGCTGGGATGGACGAGATGGCCGAGGAGTTGACCGAACGTGCCGAGCAGATGATGCGGGAAATGCGGGAACAGATCGAAAAACGGCACCAGGCCGAGCGTCGTGAGCATCACGAGAGACGCCGTGAAGGACCGCTGCACGAAATCCACGAACTGCTTCGCGACCTGCGCGAGGAAGTCAGAGCCTTGCGAGGTGAGGTTCACGAACTCCGCAAACACCTCGAATCAGAGGAGGAACACGGAGAGAAATCAGAAGACGAAGAGGAAACACCGGCGGAGGCAGATTCACAGGATGATGAGCTGGGTCAACTCGAAACGCTGGACGCACCGGAGTTCGATGGTGCCAGATACTAGACGCAATCCGATACCGGATTTCGCGGCGAAAGACGCAACCTGTCCAAAAGGTCGTCTTCGCCGCCCAGAGGGGTTTTCATACCGCCAATAAAGCATTTCACAGACGGGTCTGTGCCGGCATACGGAGTAGCCCGGGCCATCGCTTTAGCGGCTTCCCGGCCGATTTCTGGGGGAAATCGAGCGGAAATAGTGATTGCAACGCCCTCTGGGCACTTGTAGAATCGGACAAGTGAGCAGCCGGACGTTGGATTCACGTGGTACCTGCCCCGCCACTGGAGTTCTCCCGGCTGTTTGCTTTTCCCACCTGCCAGAAGTCCCACCAAACGTCGTCAAATACTCTCCTATCCCGCCAAGATTAAAGATCATGGTCTGTCACAATCGGCGGCCCAATATGTATACAAATGATCACATCCAGGTAAGGGCTTTCGAAGAAGTTGACCGGTTCGATTGACATGATCGAGCCGATTTTATGTAATTGCGATCTGGGTTAGGCTGCGGGCTCTGGTGAATCGAGGACGATGATCATCTAGAGAGCTCATCAGGGGCAACATGCGAGGCGGAATGATCGATTCCGTTGACCGCCATCGCGGCAAGGTTGCATTCGGATAGGAGGCCAAGGTCTTGCCGATTCAACATCGACGACCGGCCGGTTTTGCGCTTCAGGCGTGTGGCCGGCGGTTGCGACGATCAGCATGAGGATTGGCCGTTGCATACCGACTGGACGTTGTTGCTAACAGGGCCGGTGCCCTGGCGAAGGCTTTGTTTCGTTTGGATGTTCGGACCGAATTTCGAAGTTTGGCGTCGCAGTGAGTTGTGAAGGCTGTAGGGACCAAAGCCTTTACTCACCAGATTCGCCGGTCCGAAATCACAAGAGTTAGGTCATTGAGCCGATAAGAACAGACGTTGAAGCGATCGTTTTTTGAGGACAAGTGACGTTCACAAGACGGAGGGTTGCCGACTCGATTTCAAACCGGTTGCCGACGAAGCCGAGCAGGCCGGTGCTGGGCGATCAAAGTGAAGAGCCGTCGATTGTTTTTGCACGATGCCGATTTGGGGACCTTATCGCATCGCAGAACATCAGCGCGACGCTCTTTGTGCTCGTCAATCGAGATGAGACGGTGACATTGTCACTGACCGCACGGTGAGAGCCGGGCGGCTGAACCAAGATGGTCATAGACATGATAGCTGGGTCAACGCGAGAACGCGCAGTCATCACTGGCGTCGGTGTCGTTTCGCCGGTGGGAATTGGCAATAACGCATTTTGGCAGAGTTTGATCGACGGTGAATCGGGCATTGGGTATCTGCGCGCATTTTCGAGCGACGGGTTGCCCTCGAAGCTGGCCGCCGAGGTCTCGGATTTTGACCCGCTGGTGCACGTCGAGCCGGCGCAGCGAAAGTTTCTGAAGGTTATGTCGCGTGGCGTTCAGTTGGGCGTCTCGGCGGCATCGTTGGCGATGCAGAACGCGGGGCTGAGCCGAGGTGACGTCGCTCCTGAGCGGCTGGGTGTCGATTTCGGCGCCGGTCGTATTTCGATGACACCTGAAGAGGTATCGGCGGCCGTCGACCATTGCTCCGGCGATGATGAATCATTCCAGTTTACCCGCTGGGGTGAAGACGGCTTAGGCGACGTTGCCCCATTGTGGATGCTGCGCTACCTGCCAAACATGCCCGCCTGTCACATCTCGATGCAATACGACGCGCGGGGGCCGAATAACACAATCACCAGTCGCGACGCGTCTGCGCTATTGGCGCTGTCCGAAGCCGTCTCGGTGATCGAACGCGGGGCCGCCGACTGCATGATCGTAGGGGCGTGTAGTTCGAACACTCAGCCGCTGGACATTGCGAAACTGAGCTTATATGAGGGCCTTTCTCGACGAGACGGCGATCCCCACCGTGCCTGTCGTCCGTTCGACTTCGAGCGGGACGGCACAATTGTCGGCGAAGGCGCCGCGGTGTTTGTCGTTGAGGAATTCCGACATGCAAGGGCACGCGGCGCCGACATTTTGGGCGAGGTGCTCGGCGTGGGCGCCGGCTGTGACGGACGGGGCTATGAGAACGGTGCCGGCGGTACCGGGCTGGTGCGAGCGATCAATAGTTCGATGCAATCGGCGGGGATTCAGCCCAGCGAGTTGGGGCACATCAACGCTCACGGGAAGAGCACGCAGCGCGATGATCTGGTCGAAGCCCGGGCCTACCATCGAGCATTTGGTACCGCGGGCGAGACGATTCCGGTGACCGCCCTGAAGAGCTATTTCGGCCACTTCGACGCCGGCTCCGGTGCCGTCGAGCTTGCCGGCAGCCTGTTGGCGATTCGTAACGGCGAACTGCCGGCCACGCTGAATTACGAGACCCCCGACCCGCGCTGCCGGATCAACGTTGTCCACCGCGAGCCGTTCAAACTTCGCACAACGACGGCGATCAGCGTGAACCGGACGGCAATGGGCCAAAGCGCCGCTGCGATCATTCGGGCGATTTAGAAGCAGACCTTAAACCCTTTGTTGGCTCAGCAGTACGCTTATTATTCGGTGTCGCTTTCGCCCACAACCGGGTTTCAGGATGGGTTCTGATACGTATCCGGTACTCATCTGATGAGATCCCTCTGAAGGGCGGCGTTTCCTCCGGTTGTGCCGAACCCGAACAGCCAGAGCTGGGTTCTTCACCGCTTCTGGTCAACCTGGTGAGTGAGAACTCCCTGGCCCCTCGACGATCGGTAGGGAAAAGCTGATGTTGCGTCATGGGCTCAATGGGCCTTAATATTCCGACAGGTTGCCCACCTTTCCTGCACATCCCTCAGTACGTGTTCGGTATGATTGCCACGTGCGATGACTACGATTCCCACACAACTCGTCTGAACGACATAACCGATGAAGTCGTTTTTATCGACCGGCCGATAGATTCTATCGTCTCTTCAGATAGGGATTACCGGCTCGGCGCCCGAATTGCCTCGAACGTCCATCACAGACAATCCGTCCGAGGGCACCCGGGAACGCCACCGACCATCGCCACGAAGACCTCGAGAATCGCATACATGACATCACCATACTCTGTGGCCAACCAGCGCTTGAAAGGGGTACGACGAAGCCCCTCGAAGCCGGTTTCCCCAGCGAGATTCTCATCCGCCTACCTGGTGGGCATCTGCGGTTCGGGAATGAAGGCGCTGGCGGAATTGCTCGTGGGTTTAGGCTGGAAAATCACGGGTAGCGACACCTGCGAACCCAACCCGACGCTGCGGGCGATGCAGGAGCGAGGGCTTCGTGTTCATTCGGGGCACGACGATCTGTATCTCCCGTCTGATTTTGACGTTCTGGTCTACAGCCCAGCGGTTGGCCCGGACAACCCGGAGCGCCGCGCCGCCGTTCAGCGGGGCATCTGCCAGATGTCGTACAGCCAGATGCTCGGGCATCTCATGCGAGATCGCATCGGTGTTTCGATCGCCGGTACGCATGGAAAGAGTACGACAACCGCGATGGCGGCCACAATTCTCAGCGACTCGAACCTGTCGGCTTCGGCCGTTGTGGGAGCCGAATTATGCGGGCGCAACAAGAGCGGTTGGGCGGGAACCGGCGAGCACCTGGTCGTCGAAAGTTGTGAATACCAGCGCAGTTTTCTCGACATCAGGCCCCGGCTGGCTGCGATTCTTTCGATCGAGCCCGATCACTTTGACTGCTACACGACGTTCGACGAAATGCGCGCGGCATTTGCGCGATATGCCGAGCAAGTGGAAGACGGCGGTGTATTGCTCATTCCTTCCCGATGCTCGCTATCAGCAGAGGCGGCCCGTGGGACGCAGGCGGAACTCGTGACGTTTTCCGACCAGCCCGGAGCCGACTGGTGGGCCACCGATCCACGTGCGACCGCGACCGGAACGAGGTTTCGCGTATTTTTCCGTGGCGACTACTTCTCCGAAATCAACCTGGCGGTTCCCGGTCGGCACAACGTGCTCAACGCGCTGGCTGCGATCGCAGTGAGTCACCACGCCGGTGCGTCGGCCGATGAGGTTCGCACCAGCCTTCAAGGCTTTGTCGGTATTCGCCGCCGTTTTGAGCGGCTGGGTTCCTGGCGTGGCGTCACGCTGATTGACGACTATGCCCACCATCCGACGGCGATCCGCGCGACGCTCGAGACGGCTCGCGAGATCTTCGGCCGAAGACGCATTTGGTGTGCCTTCCAGCCACACCAGGTGTCGCGCACTCAGACGTTGCTGAACGAATTCAGCCAAAGCTTTGAACTGGCTGACGAGATTCTGGTATTGCCCGTCTATGCCGCCCGAGAGAATCTGCGAGATGAACCTACAATGGTTTCCCAGGAGCTTGCCTCTCGCGCGGGAATCGAGGGCCGCTCGGCCCGTTTCTGCGGCTCTCTTGACCGGGTTGTCACAACTTTAGAGGATGAGGCCCGTCCAGGGGACGTACTCATCACAATGGGCGCAGGGGATATCGATCAGGTCCAACATGAGTTTGCTCGAAGACTTCAACGACATCGCGCGGCCGGATGAACGGTTGGCGCCGTTCACGTGGATGAAGATTGGTGGACCCGCGCAGTTCTTTTTCGAGCCTCGCAACCCAGACGAACTGACCTCGCTGATCGGCAGTTGCCATGCTGGTCAGGTCCCCGTTCGGGTGCTGGGGGGCGGTTCCAACGTGCTCATTCGGGATGCAGGCGTCGAGGGTGCCGTCATCCGCATTTCCGGTGCCGGTTTCGCAAACGTCGAGACCAACGGCATGACGATTCGTGCCGGCGCGGGAGTGCCATTGTCGCAGCTCATTTCGCATTCAGTTCGTGCCGGCTTGGCGGGGCTGGAGGCCTTGGCCGGCATCCCCGGGACGGTCGGAGGCGCGATACACGGCAACGCCGGTGGACACTCCGGAGACGTCGGACAGTCGGTCAAGAGTGTCGAAGTGCTCACGGTCAAGGGTGATCGCTTCACACGAACCGAAGACGAACTCTCATTCGCCTACCGCGAGAGTAGCGTCGACGAACTGGCCATTCTGGAAGCGGTGTTTCAACTTCAGGAAGGCGACCCTGGCGAGATCACGCGGCGAATGCGGAAGCTGTGGATCATGCGCAAAGCGACACAGCCGCTCACGTTTCAGTCAGCCGGCTGTATCTTCCGCAATCCACGCGGAATGAGCGCCGGCGCACTTATTGAACAAGCCGGTCTCAAGGGGACACGCATCGGGAACGCCGAGATCAGCGACCGGCACGCGAATTTCGTCATCGCGCACGACGGCGCGAAGTCCGACGACGTCCTGCAACTCATCGATTTGGCTCGATCGAAGGTCTCCGAACAGTTCGGAGTCGATCTAGAGTTGGAAATCGAAATCTGGTAAGACTCGCCTTGCGCCAGAGCTGTGGTTGAGCCTAAGCACATGCTAAGGGCCGACGCGACGGCCGACAAACGTTGTTCAACACCTGGACGCTCGGCTTCGACGACGTTTCCCCCGATGGCAGGAAGCTGTTGGGACCAGGTCCCCGGCAAGGAGGCGCGCGATGGCCACTTTCGATTCGTACTCGATCGCTCCCCTGCGAATTGCCCTGCTGGCGGGGGGAGAATACGAAGAACGTGAGATCAGCCTGCAAAGCGGGGCGGCCGTCAACAGGGTGCTCTGCGACCGCGGCCACGCTGTGACGACCATCGACCCGGCCGAGTGCCAATTGCAGCACGTTGCGTGGAACGACTTCGACGTCGCCTTCATCGCTCTGCACGGCCGTTTCGGAGAAGACGGCGAGGTGCAGTCCCTCTTGCAAGAAGCAGGTGTCGCGTTCACGGGAAGCGATGCCGACACGTCGCGCCTGGCGTTCAGCAAGTCAGCCTCCAAGGAACGGTTTGCGCAGTGCAACGTCCCGACGCCGTCCTACACGCTGATTCATGAATCTGACCATCACTCGCGCATCGAGCAGCAGGCCGGTCAAATCGGATATCCCTTGGTTGTCAAACCCGATGCGCAGGGCTCAAGCCTGGGCGTCAGCATCGTCGAAATGCAAGAGGACCTACCACAGGCGTTGGAGCGGTGTTTTCAATACGACGCGTTTGGAATTCTCGAACGCGCGATCATCGGTACTGAGTGGACCGTCGGTCTTCTGGACGACCAACCGCTACCGCTCGTACATATCGAGACCGACCGAAGTTTCTTTGACTACAAGGCGAAGTACGACGACGACGAGACGCATTACCACTTGTCGTTTTCGCTGCCGACGAACGTCGTCAAGTCGATCGAAAACGCCGGCCGACAGGCGGGTCGCGCGTTAGGTACGCGTGGGTTGGCACGAGTCGACATTCGTGTCGACGAACTGAATCGACCTTGGGTTCTCGAAGCCAATACCATCCCGGGAATGACCGATCACAGTCTCATTCCCAAGGCGTCGGCCAAGATTGGCATCGATCTCGGCGAGTTGTGCGAACGAGCTATGTTGTGCTGCCTCCAGACGAGCGAGCGGCCCTACAACCTTCCTTAGTCGGCCAGTCGGCCGCTGGTGCCTGTTCCGAACAGATTCCCGCCGGTTCCGGCCTCTTGATAGCACGTGTGAGCCGATAATCTCCATTGTGGGCCACAAATCCCGACGTGTTCCGGACGGCCCACCTCAACGGCTTGGCACGTCACCTCGTTGCAACGCGAATTCATAGTTGGTGAACTTGGCATGGCAAACGCATCCAAAAAATCCGCTCGGAACAAGTCGGCTCCGGCGGTTATTGAAGCCGAAGACGCTCAGCCGATCGAAAAGGCGAAAAAGCGATCGTCCGTAGGCCGTCTGGCGCGAATTCTATATCGACCCAAGCTACTGTTGCTGTTAGCGATGATCGTATCCGGCGTCGTGTTTGCCGAGCAAATTCAACGTTGGCTTCCCGACCTGAAACAACAGCCGCGGTACCAACTGCGAGCCGAGAACGTCACGATCACTCCACCGCCTCGCTGGGTGCCCGTCGATATTGTCGAGCAAGTCCTTCAGAATGCGGGTCTGTCGAATAGGGCGACCTTGCTCGACGATGACCTTGTCGCTGTCCTAGCAAAATCCTTCGAGCGACATGCGTGGGTGGAGGATGTCAGTGGCGTTCGACTGCGGCCAGACGGTATCAGCGTCGAGCTGACGTACCGCACGCCGATTGCCATGGTGCAACTCAAGCGCGGCCTCTATCCGGTTGACATTGCCGGTACGGTATTGCCTCCGGAGGATTTTTCACCCACAGACGCAAAGCGGTTTCCGGTCATACAAAACGTGAAATCGCCTCCGCATGGTGCGATCGGAACGCGTTGGGGCGAAATTGGTGTTACCGCAGCGGCTCAGTTGGCCGAGGTCCTGGCGGCGCACTGGAAGGAATTCAACCTCGTGGCCATTCATGTGCCGGACATGACATCGGCCACGACGACCGTCGAACAGATGGCGTTCACGTTGCTGACTGAAGGAGGATCACAGATCGTTTGGGGACGCGCACCCGGCTCACATCACCCAGGCGATCTTTCCGCGTCACAGAAAATCAGGCGCATGAAGGATTATCAGGAAAAGTATGGACGATTCGATCAACCGCATGGCCCGTACCGAATCGAGATCTACCACTGGCGTGAAATCTCCCGCATGCCGCTTTCGGCAGGCCGGGCACCGGCTGAGCGCCGTTGACCACGCCGCGAGGTGACGTTCGAATGCCGCCGGATCGAGCTTAGACATGGTCTAGATCCTGTTCGGGATAACTGTGGCGGCTATCGAACGATTTTTTGGTCTTTGAATATCGTCTCTACGCCGCCAGGACCCGCTACACTCATGTCGAATGCGATCTAGTCGCGCTTCGTCGCACTCCCGCCGCTGCGGAGAACGCTCTCAGCCAGATCGAGCGCATCTGCGTCGATACCCGTTTCCTTCATTTGAGCAAGGGTGGCGTCGATATCATATTCGACGCGACGTATCTCGACGGCGCCGTTCTCGATGACCGCGTACGAGCAACGGGCATCACCGTCTCGAGGTTGACCGACACTTCCCGGATTGATGACTTGAAGGCGTCCGAGGTCGAGTCGAAACGGTGAATGCGTATGCCCGACGCAGACATAGTCGGCGTCGACATCTTGCAGGCGCACATTCCAGGCGTCGCCGTCGGCTTCCAAATATTCATCGAGCGGGTCGCGGGGAGTGCCATGTACGAGAAAAAACCGTACGTCGTTGATTACGACGTGCCGCGTGACTGGCAGCCGTGCGAGAAACTTCATGCGGGCCGAGTCGAGTAGTTTCCAGTTGATCGGGCGTGTCGCGGCAGTCAGACTCTTAAACCCTCCGCCGTTGCGAGCCGGAACGCGCTGTGCCACAGCGTGATCGTGATTGCCTCGTATCGCAGCCGTAGCGTGCGTTCGAATCCACTCGATGCAGGGGACTGGATTTGTACCGTAGTCAACCAGATCACCCATGAAGAGACAAACATCGAACGACTCTCGAATGGCAACCAGAGCCGGCCAGTTCGCGTGAATGTCGGATAGAAGGAGAATCTTCATATACGTGCATCAATCGTCGATGTCGCGAGCCATCGGTTTTCACGCCGGTCAGTCGACCACCATCGCGATCGGTCTGCTGCGATGGCTTCAAACATTCACACGACACAACATGTTTAACAAGAATTCTAATCGATTGAGCCGATGCGAATTGAGATGTGTTCAATAGCCTCTGGCAATGCAATTTGTCAAATGCCGCCTGAAGCCGGCTCTCGAATCCAATTCAGACATGATCATATGAACATATTCTGCTGATGCGACACGATGAGCCGGATGACACCTTGACCGTGGGAAGTCGGAACGTGTCTAATTGAAAAAGGGCTCAACGGGGCCGAGGTCGTTCACATATTGTTAGGAGGTATTCTATTGGCATCGCGTTCGATAGGACAAATGACGCTTCGCGAGATGCTCACCGACGCGGAACGCATTACGCACGATCTTGTCGATCATCTCGACAAAAACTTCATTCCACGATCACGGCAATTGGCGCAACTGGTTGCTCCCACTGAATCGGAGTCGTTCGTCGGCGACATAGCCGACATAACGGTTCGAAACCATGCGTCCAAGCTGGTCGATAGCGAAGATTTTACCGAGCAACTTTACGAGAAGTTGGCCAAATACTGCCATTCGATCGATGGATCAGCCTCGCGCATCTTGAATGAGGACTGAGATCGTGAGGCGACCGGTAAGCGGATCGTGTGACTCGATTCTGCAGAATACGCGTAATTGCATCAGATATTTTCGGTCGTGAACCATTGGAACGGCCTATTCGCCGATCGTTTGACGACGATCGCCCGGTGGCAGTTGGTGAGCTGTTGGGTGCGCCGGCTTCGTCGTTGATCGGGTGGCCCATCGGTCGGTTTTTCGCGTGATGCGTGGAGATTACGTGTTTTTTGGGCGTCGTAGTAGTTTCTAGGACGCATCGGAACATGTTGGTGGGACGCGTGTTACTTCGAAGCACCTCACCAATCGGGAAACATCGCCCCAGCCACTTTTTTTTGACGCCCAGGCGGCTCATGATATAATCGGTATAGCGTTTTCTGCCGAATTCTCGGGACGTGTGTTCGAAATCACGTGGAAGCATTTTTTCGAACACATTCATCTGCTCCGTCTCCATCACAAGGGGGTCAGGGTGAGGGGAGACATCGTTTGAGCCCTCATCCCAACCTTTTCCCGGAGGGGAAAAGGAATTCGAAAATGACGTCCCGTTGGGTTCCCGTACATAGCGAATCCTCACACAAAAACGTTTTGAGAACGATCCGGCGCACCGATGAGTGAGACATCTGACTCTGGACAATCCAACATCGAGCAGATCGCGGCTGGGCTCGCGTTTTCGGCCGATGCCGGATCGGCCAGCGGGCCCAAGACGGTCATCAATCCGGAGCGGCGCGGAAGTTCGGCAACGGCATTTTCATCGAAACCGCCTTCGGGGTCGAGCATCTGGAATCGGCTTTTTCCGCTGGAGCCATCTCCCGAAGGCAGCACCGCCGAGGGACCGCAGGGCTTTGAACTCGGTCATTTCCTGATCGACAGCCAGATCGGGGCCGGCGGGATGGGTGCCGTATTTCGCGCGCTCGATCGTCGTCTTGATCGGATCGTCGCGCTGAAAGTCCTCAGTCCTGTCCAGACGGGCGACCCCGCCAGCGTCACTCGTTTTCAGATTGAAGCCCGGGCCGCCGCGAAGCTCGACCACGAAAACGTTGCGCGCGTGTTTTACGTGGGCGAAGACAAGGGCATTCACTTTATCGCGTATGAATACATCACCGGCATCAATATTCGTGATCTCATCCGCCAGGCAGGACAACTCAATCCTGTCGACGCGGTCAATTATGCGTTGCAGATCGCCTCGGCCCTCAAACACACAATGGCGGCCGGCGTTGTGCACCGCGATATTAAGCCATCGAACATCATCATTACGCCGAACGGTCGCGCGAAAATCGTCGACCTTGGTCTGGCGAGAAAAGAACACAGCGAGTCATTTGGCGAAGTGACCGTCGCGGGAACCACACTCGGCACGTTCGACTACATAGCGCCCGAACAAGCCAAAGACCCTCGAAACGTCGACGTTCGTAGCGACATTTATTCGCTGGGCTGCACGCTGTACCACATGCTCACCGGTACGCCTCCCTATGCCGAGGGAACTGTTCTACAAAAGTTGCTCGACCACCAGGGACATAGTGTCCCCGATCCCCGGGAAAAGAACTCCCGCGTGACGCCACAGCTTTCGGCCATCGTGCAGAAAATGATGGCCAGTGATCCCAACGATCGCTACAAGCGCCCGGAAGAGTTGATTCGCGAACTGATGGTCATCGCGAGTGGCATGGGCTTGCGAGGTGTCAACCCCGAAGGATTGGTATGGTCAACTCCGCAAGTCCAGCGTCCGCATTTTTGGGCGAGGAATCTTGGCTGGATGGCCACGACGGCCGTGCTGTTGATCGTCGTCGTGCTGTTGCAATGGCTGCCGCCGGGAATTGGTCAACAAGTGTCTCAGCAGTCGCGCGGCCGTGCGCCGGCGCCCAATCCCAACCGAGTGATTGGCGAAAATGAAGCTTCGAGCACGTCCGTTCCCGATTCGAGCCCGACTGATACCGATCCAACCCCTGCGGAGCGTGACCAGCAGAACAAATCGATTGACGTCGCGCCATCAACGAAGCAGAGCCCTGGGTCGATTCCGCAAACCGCTGGCAATGGAGGCCCGTTTCCAGACGTGCCCGAGTTTGGAAAATACAATGAGCCGATCGTTGCACCAATCGTAGGCAGTTCGTGGCCTACAGTCGGCCCGAATGGAATTGACGAATCGTCGAATGCGAGCGTGTCTGGCGAGGATGGGCCGATTACGGCGATCAAGCCTCTTCAATATCCAGAGCTGGCCCGGCGCGGACTGCACCCAAACCCACCCGACGGTTCGCCTGGATTCACTCGGGAAGCAGTTGAACCGATCATGGTCGTCTCGAAAAGCGCTCAGACGAGTGATTCGTACCCCACACTCGCCGCAGCGTGCCGCGCCTTCCGCGACGGCGACGTCATCGAGCTCAACTATGACGGAGAACCGGTCGGCCGGCCGGAGAAGCCATTTCGAATTGAAAAGAAACGGATCGTTATTCGCGCGGGGAAAGACCACGACGGCCGTTCGTACCGTCCGATCATTGTCTTCGACGCCGGAGAGAATTCTGAAGACGACGAGTCCTGTTCGATCGGATTGCAGCGGGGGTCACTCGAATTAATCAACCTCGAAGTGATTGTCCAGGCGCGCGGTCACGCGGGCGACGACCCGTGGGCCATGATCCAACTTCAAGGTGCCGGCAATGTCCGGCTCAAGGGCACCAACGTGACGTTTCTCAATCCCGACAACCGCGACACGGCGTTGTTCGAGTTGAAGAGTTCGCAGCTCGATAAGATGAGCGCCATGAAGACGGGTAACGGAACGCGAAACTATCCGACCACGGAAATCGAAGTTTCTGAAAGTCTGCTGCGCGGGAACTGCAATCTGATCATCACCAGGCACACACAGGCCGCCAGTTTCGAAATCGAACAGTCGGTTGTGGCGGTCGACGGAAGCCTGTTGAACGTCGTTGGTGAACTCGACGCACTCGAGGAGCACGCGAAGTTGCGACTGAAGCTTCAGCACACAACGTGCGTGGTTGGCGACAGTCTGCTTCGAATGGACAGTGGTGACGAATCACGAGATTTGCTTCCCGTCACGATATCGGCGCGCAACAACATTATCGCCGCCAGTGGAGCCTCGCCTCTGGTTGTGATGACGGGTAACAACAGCCTTTCCGATTTCCAGCAGCTGTTGCAGTGGGAAGGCAACAAGAATTTCTACGATCGTTTCGACATCATGTGGTCGATCCAGATGGCCCAGGGGACAGTGACGCACCGAGAACTCGATTTTCAGGATTGGATTGACGATTGGGGCACAGACCACGAGGTCGACACGTACAACGATGGTATAACGTGGGCGCGCTCCGAGTGGATCAAAAAAACGCTCTCGGATCTCGTGCCGGCCGATCTCATGCTCGACTATGAAACCGAGAACATTGCCGCGGGTGGCGCGACCGACGGTAGCGACGCCGGGGCCGACCTATCGCACTTCGATGTCTTTCTGTCCGCAACACCGCCGCGCAGCGATTAGTGTAAAAGCCGTCCTGAAATCCGGTTGTGGTGCGATTCGACTCCACAGATTAGCGGGCAACGTCGTCCGTCAGAGGGTATTAGGACCAACTCGAGAGCCCGTCCCAAAACCCCGTTGTGGCGGTAATTGATGCTGCAAACGGAGGGCAGGGGTTGCCGACCAGTGGGTTTGGAACCGCACGTCGCATCAAGCTGGCGAGCTCGGCGCGAACGGTCAGAACAGAGCGCTATCCGAGTAAGTCGTCGAAATCTTCGGGTGAAAAGCGGTTCTTCAGCCGTGCCCCCAGCTGCGAGACAATGCGGGCCGCCGCGTGCGAGGCGACGTGCCCTGCCTGCTTCCATGTCAGCCCGCACGTGATTCCATACAACACGCCGGCAGCATACATATCGCCTGCGCCCGTCGTGTCGATGGCATCAACGCTGACACCTTCGATGGGAATCGCGTCTCCTTCGTGCATCAGGATCGAGCCGTTCGACCCGAGCGTGAGCGCCACGTTCGGAGCGTGCTTGTGGATCTCGTGTGCACAATCAATCGGATCCTTGAGGCCGGTCAGGCTGCGGGCTTCTTCGAGATTGCAAAACAACAGATCGACGGGCCCCTCGATCAGACCCCAAAACTCGTCGCGAAAGTCTTGAATCAGGAATGCGTCGGAGACCGTGAAGGCGACTTGCACGTCGTTGGCTTTAGCCAATTCGATGGCCTTGAGCGCCGCCGCGCGCGGTGACTCGCCCGCGAATAGATAGCCCTCGATGTAAACGCACTTGGCTTTCCTGATCTCCTCTTCGGCGACGTCTTCGGGACCGATCGTTTCCGATACGCCCAGGTGAGTCAGCATGGTGCGTTGAGCATCGTCTGTGATCAGCACGACACATGTTCCCGTCTGTCCTGTCGCCGGAGGGACTTCGATCGCGACACCCATCTTCCGCATGTCCTGCAAAAAGAACTCGCCGATGGCATCGGTGCCGACCTTGCCGGCGTAGGCGGCTTCGCCGCCAAAATCGGCGACACCCATAACGGTATTCGCCGCCGATCCTCCAGCGCATCGACTCAGAGAGGCGCCTTCCAATTCATTGAGCACACGATGTTGGGTTTCCTCATCGACGAGCGTCATCGCCCCCTTTTGAAATCCCAGTTTTTCCAGCAGCTCTTCGGAAACCTTCGCTTGTACGTCCACCAGAGCATTGCCGACCCCATAAACATCGAATTTCATCCGACTTCCCTTTCGTTCGGATGCCATCTGCCGCGCCCCTGTTTGTCGATTGATCACGTGTCGTTAAGGGGCAATTAAAAACGTCGCAAGACCTTCTTACGGAAAGCGCATCCCTCTTGTTTTCTGGCAACAAATTCCAACCATAATCGGCTCTTGGAAACGCTTCTCGCAGATTCGCGCACCACCAAAATGTCGTTACGACCCGACTCGTGATCCTTTTGGATCATCATCCTCCCAAACCGCGTCGGGGTTCACGTTGTAGCCGTCGGGACCGAAGATCACCCATAGAAGCAGCCCCCACGAAGCCGCTGTTGGTATCGCGTAAAACAACGATTGAATGAACACTCGAAGATGAATATCGTGCAAGCCTTGGACGTTATTAAACACGGAACTGAACATTAGGTTGCTAAGGATCGGCAGCGCGACGCGCGAGCCGACGGCGATGGCGATCGCGATTCCCGTCAACAGGCAAGCCCGGGGATGCCTCCACGCTCGCCGAATGCAGAAATAGGCGCCAACGAGCAACACCGCCAGGTAGGGCGACGCACCGAGAAAGCCGGCGATCTGCCATTGGATCTGATCAGCGTTCATGTGCTCTCTCCAATTACCAACCGGACGAAAACTTGGCGTGACATCGTCGGCAAATGGGCTCTCGAAATTCCGCGAGATCAGCCATCCGTCGCTTGAGACCATCGGCGCGTGCGGTGATTCTAACGCCAAAGGGCTTTGATAAACACTGACCGTCGATTCCTTGCCGATCGATATCGAGTCCAAAATATCGGAAACGGCTCATGCGACATGACCAGAAAGGACTCATTCAGGTCTTCGCTTGCCGGTTGTTCCCGCAATCAGCTTGCCGAAAGCACTCCGATCCCGCGGACAGCGCTCGCGGCACCCGGCACGTTGAATTTCTGGAGGAGGCGGCTAGGATAGCGGTATCAGCGCCAGATTCCCGGCGCGCTTTACGTCCTGAAAGGATGCTCGTCGATGACCGATCAGAGAAACGGAGTTCAGCAGACTTCGTACACGCTCCCTCCGTTGGGATATAACCCTTCCACAGCCGCACTGGGCACATCCCCCGCCAGCTTCGCCGCTGCGCCCCGACTGGCACCCGGAGTGGCCGGGCGATGGACGTATTCCTCGCCCGATACGCCCGGAATGCCGGCACCGTCAGACAAGACGGCTTGGGACTTCATGCCGGACGGCTGGACCTTGAACTCCGGTTTTGAAGGGCGACACGAAACACACGACGCTTGGACGCCGCCGGCCGGCTTCGAAGCGGTCACACAGTTGGAACACGCCCGTCTGGGAAAAGTCACCGCTCAGATGCGGCGTGTCGCCGAGCGCGAGCCACATTTGTCGGCTGAACAGGTTCGCGACGAAGTGGCGGCGGGACGGATGATCATCCCCGCCAATACGGTCCACCTCGGCTATCAACTCGATCCGATGTGCATCGGCCGCGCGTCGAGAACGAAGGTCAACGCCAATATGGGGGCGTCGCCGGTTTCCTCGGGGACGGCGGAAGAAGTCGAGAAGCTCCAATGGGCCGAGCGCTGGCAAGCCGACACCGTCATGGATCTCTCCACCGGCGGAGACCTCGACGAATGCCGCGAAGCGATTCTCAAAAATAGTACGGTCCCCATCGGCACCGTTCCGCTGTACTCAATGATCGTCGGGCGACGGCTGGAAGACCTCGATCACGAAGTCATCCTACAGACGCTCGAACACCAGGCCCAGCAAGGCGTCGATTACTTCACCATTCATGCCGGCGTGCTGAAAGAGCACTTGCCCTACGTGAAAGATCGGCTGATTGGAATCGTGAGCCGAGGCGGATCGCTGTTAGCGAAATGGATGATCGACCACGATCGGCAGAACCCGATGTACGAATTGTGGGAGCAAATCTGTCAGATCATGCGTCGTTACGATGTCAGCTTTTCGATCGGTGACGGCCTGCGGCCGGGCGGATTGGCCGACGCCACCGATCGCGCTCAGCTTGCGGAATTGAGCACACTCGGTGAACTGACCGAACGGGCCTGGCGGCAGGGCGTGCAGGTCATGATCGAGGGCCCCGGTCATGTTTCGTTCGACCAGATCGAATACAACATGAAGATCGAGCGGACACTCTGCCACGGGGCACCGTTTTACGTACTCGGTCCGCTGGTCACCGACATATTCCCCGGCTACGACCACATCACGAGTTGCATCGGTGCGACGGCAGCTGCGTACCACGGGGCGAGCATGCTGTGTTACGTGACACCCAAGGAGCATCTGGGCTTACCGAAGAAGGACGACGTCAAGCAAGGCTGCATCGCATACCGCATCGCCGCCCATTCCGCCGACATCGCTCTGGGCATTAGCGGCTCGCGCGATCAGGACGACGAATTGACCAAAGCGCGTTCCGCGTTGAATTGGGAGAAACATTTCGAGCTAAGCTTCGATCCCGATACGGCTCGCGCCTATCATGACGAAGATCTCGACGTCGACACCGATTTCTGTGCCATGTGCGGGCACGATTGGTGCAGCGTCCGCATCTCCAAGGAAATCGTCGATTTCGCATCGGGCAAGGACGAACGCTATTCCTGGAAGAACGCCAAGGTTTCCGACGCGCTGACGCCCGAACAGCAAGAAATCCTCGAGAAACGGGGTGTGCTCGATCCCAGCGAAGTCCACAAACTCGCCTCGAAGACCAAAGCTGCGATGTCGTCCGACGACGACAAAGCCGCCTGCCACAGCGACTATGTCGAAGCCCAGGACGCCCAGCGTCTGCAAGATGAGACGCTGCCGGTCGTCGAGAGCTAGGGCGCATTCGACATAAGTGTAGCGGATTCTGGCGGCGTAGCGACGATATTCAAAGACCAAAAATCGTCCGATCGCCGCCACAGTTATCCCGAACGGGATCTGATTCGCGACTTGGTGCAGCCTCGTACGACGCCCTCAAGCGGCATGGCTGAATGGGCTCGTCAATGCAGTTCGGTTTCCGGTGGCCGGTAAAACAATGCCACCGGCAACATGCAGGCTGCTAACAGCATGAACACGAAGCTGACCGGTTGACCGATCATCTTGAGCAGAGCCGTCGCTGCGATGAAAAAGCCTGCCGAGAAGACGATGCCGATCCAATTGATGAGATTCATCGCGCCGATCATGCGGCCTTTTTGATCTTCTGGCGGCCGCGATTGCATGAAGACGGCCAGCGGAACAACGAAGACTCCGGCGAAAACACCCAGTGCGGTCAAAATGCCCCGGGCCGTCAACTCCTCGCCCGAAACCGGAATCAACAAACTCGCGAATGGCTCGGGAGCTTTCGTCTCAGCGGCTCCTTCAAACATACTCCGCGGACCGATCCATGAGAGCGCGAACAGGCTGACGGCAATTCCCCAAGCCCCCACCGTGACCAATCGCGGGTTGACCTTCTTCTTGGAAGCTTTTCCCGCCCAAATGCAGCCGATAGCAATGCCCACGCCCATGCAGGCGGCCAGAATACTGGTGCGACCATCGCTGTAACCGAGTTGACTCTTTCCGAACGAGTTGACCGCCGGCTGCACCACGCCGCCGACAAACCAAAACAGCGATGAGATCAACAGCACCGTAAATAGCGGCCGGTCCCGCCGCAGCATCTGCCAGGTTTCCGAGTTGATGGCCAGCGACGACGGGCGAAACGGCAATCCGGGGTGAGCCACGGGCGTGCGGCGAATGAATAACGACGTAAACGTGCCCGCGACCGCAATGCCTACGCAAAAGGATGACACAATCCAAAGCCGATCGCCAAACCACTCCTTCGAATAGCCCGCCAGCGCCATACCAAAAATGATGGCCAGGAACGTCGTCATCTGGATGGCGCCGTTGACCTGCGGCAGGTCGCGCTCGCGAAATAGTTCGGGAAGAATTCCGTACTTCGACGGCCCGAAAAACGCGCTCTGGATGCTCATGCAGGCCAATACCACAAACAGGAAATGCAGCCGCCCGTCGACGTAAGACTCTGAGAAGGCAAATGCCGCCATGCCCAAGAGCATGATGACGATCTCGGCCACCTTCGCCAGTACGACAATCCGCCGCTTGCTCGTGCGGTCGGCCAGGAAACCCGCGAATCCGGAAAAGATCACGAAGGGAATCGCAAACAGGGCCAGCGCGGCTCCCTGCTGGTCGTTTCCACCGCGCAGTCTGATATCGACACAGATCAGGAGCACGAGCTGCTTGAACAGGTTGTCATTGAAGGCCCCCAAAAACTGTGTGACGGTCATGCCCCAGAACGACACGTCGCGCCCCAATGGTGGCAGGCCTTCGTGGTCGGTTGCAGCGGATCGGTTCATGGACTCCCGCAATGTTGTCGAATGAGACACGAAAAACGAGCAGCGAGATTGGCACCTTGCCGCCACAGACTCTAACGAAATCCGCAACACAGAGGAATTCCACATGTATCGAAATACAGCGTCGGCCGAACTTTGCTGCGGCCAGCGCTTGGACCGCTCTGCATCGGCTGTTACGATGAACACGCTTTTGAGGCCATTGCAACAAGCTTAGGCGACTTGTAAGCCGCTACGACAATCCGACCAAGAAACGACACGGATCATCCTCAACCACGGAGTGTTATCGACATGTGCCGACGCGTCGTCCTTCTACTGATGTTCCTATCCCTGCTCGGCTGTCAGAATTCTGCGGCGAAGAAATCGAACGTCACCAAGGACGGCAAAAAGATTTACCGCATCGCCGTCATTCCCAAGGGAACCACGCATGAGTTCTGGAAGTCGGTACATGCCGGCGCCGTCCAAGCCGCCGAGGAACTTGGCAACGTCGAAGTTCGCTGGAACGGCCCGCCGAACGAGAAAGATAAAGAAGAGCAGATCAAGATCTTCGACACGTTTGTCGGCAAGAACGTCGACGGGATTTGCCTGGCGCCGATCGACCGTGACGCGTTCGTTCCCGTCGTGCGTCGCGCCAAGCAGCGTGACATTCCCACCGTCATTTTCGACAGCGGGCTGAGCGATGAGTCGAACATCGTCAGTTACGTCGCCACCGACAACAAAAACGGCGGCGTGCTGGGCGCAAAACGTCTGGCCGAGTTATTGGACTATAAAGGAGGTGTGATTCTCGTCCGCTACCAGGCCGGTAGCGAGAGCACCGAGATGCGCGAAGCCGGTTTCCTGGAAACGCTCGCCCAGTATGAAGACATCAAAATCCTTTCCGAATCGCAGAGGGTCGATTCGAGCGCGGAAGAGGCCCTCAAGCTCGGCGAGTCGCTATTGCGCAATCATAAGGATGAAGTCCGCGGCGTGTTTACGGTTTGCGAGCCGATCAATAAAGGGCTGCTCCAGGCGCTCGAAAACGAGCAAATGGACGGCAAGGTGTTTTTCGTAGGGTTTGATTCCGACCCACGCATGGTTGGTGGCCTCGAATCGAAATCAGTTCATGGCGTCGTGCTCCAAGACCCGGTCAGAATGGGCTACCTGGCGGTCAAGACGATGGTCGACCATCTCGAAGGCAAGCCTGTCGATAAACGTGTCAGAACGGGTGAATACCTGGCGACGTCGGAAAACATGAACGAGCCCGACATCAAAAAGCTGCTCTCTCCCGAACAGTATTAAAAGTAATCCTGAAACCCTCTGTTGACTGATACGCCCCCTTGTTTTCAAGAGCGTGATTCATCCACAACCGGGTTTCAGGATGTGTTCCAGTACCGTCCCAAACCTTGCCGCGGTGGAAATTGACGCCACAATAAGGACACACGTCGTTCATCAGAGGGTCTTGCGACCGTTTCTGAAGAGTTTTCGGGCCACATCTCACGAGGAAATTCTGTTCGCCGGCTGCCGGCGACGCGCGTCATGTCCGTTCCGCTTCTCTCGATGACCGGCATCAGCAAACACTTCGGGGCGACCTGTGCGCTGGAAGATGTCTCGCTGGAAGTGCAAGCCGGTGAGGTGAAGGCGCTCATTGGCGAAAACGGTGCCGGTAAAAGCACGCTGATGAAAATCTTAAGCGGTGCAGTGCGGCCTGATGCCGGGAAGATGGACATTCTCGGAACCGCCTACCGGCCGGCGAAGCCTCAAGATGCGCGCGACAACGGCGTGGCTATGATCTACCAGGAACTCAACCTCGCCCCCGACCTGAGTGCTGAAGACAACATCATGCTCGGCCAGGAGGCCCGAAGCGGTGTTCTGCTCAAACGAAGCGAGCAACGCCCAAGAGTTCTCAAAGCACTCGAGCTGTTGGGACATCCCGAACTTAAGCCCGAGCAACCCGTGCATCGGTTGTCAGTGGGAGCCCAACAACTCGTGGAGATTGCGCGTGCGCTGGTGATGGATGCCAAGCTGATCGTGTTTGATGAGCCGACGAGTTCGCTCACACGACGGGACGTCGAGCACCTGTTCGGCGTCATTCGAAAACTGAAGCAATCGGGCATTGGGATCATTTACATCAGTCATTTTCTCGAAGAGGTTCGCGAGGTGTGCAGCCGGTTTACCGTGCTGCGCGACGGTCGTTCGGTCGGTAGCGGTGAACTCGAAGACGCTACCGAGTCCGACATCGTCTCGCTGATGGTCGGACGCAAAGTCAGCGAGCTGTTCCCCTCGGTCCCACATACTCCGGGAGAACCCATCCTATCGCTCGAATCGTTGTCCGGCGTCCGCTTGCCGCGCGGCGTCTCGCTGGAACTCCGCCGCGGAGAAATTCTCGGAGTTGCCGGATTGGTCGGCGCGGGCCGGACCGAGCTATTGCGATCCATTTTCGGGTTAGACCCGATCGCAGAGGGCACCGTTACCGTGGCGGGCACTTCGCCTCGGAACACACCCGCGGCGATGATTTCCGCCGGGTTGGGTTTCGTTTCCGAAGATCGCAAGGCCGAAGGGCTCGCCCAAGTCCGGTCGATCACCGACAACGTCACCTATAGCAGGCTGGAGCCCTATTCACGTTTTGGGATGTTGAACCTCAGGCGGAGGCGAAAGAATGTCTCGCATTGGATGGAGAAGTTGCGGGTCAAGGCCCGTTCTTCTGAACAGATGGTGACGGAACTTTCCGGCGGCAACCAGCAAAAAGTGGCCATTGCCCGCGTGCTGCACCAGCAGGCCGACGTATTGCTGCTGGACGAGCCGACGCGAGGCATCGACGTTGGCACGAAGGCAGAAATCTATCGGCTCATGGGAGAAGCGGCCGCCGAAGGCAAGGCCATCGTTTTCGTCAGTTCGTATATTACGGAACTGCTCGAAGTGTGTGACCGCGTGGCCGTCATGGCCAGAGGCCGCGTGCGGGAGATTCGTGCCCGCGATGATTGGAGCGAAGAGTCTGTTTTGCAGTGCGCCATAGGCGTCGACGAGTCAACATCATGAAGAGTTCAACGGCAGACAGACCCGCATTGGCCACTGCCCAGCGCCTTCTCGGTTCAGCGCTGGGCCCGTTTCTCGGCTTGATCTTTGTCGTGCTGTTGTTTTCGACGGCCGACTATTATCACTCGCGGTCTGAAGGGACCGACACCAGCTTCGCCTCTGTAGCCACCGCGCAAAAAATCATGCGAGACAGCTCAAAGGTGGGCGTCGCCGCGCTGGGTATGACGATCATCATCATCGCCGGCGGCATCGATCTTTCCGCCGGTGCGGCGATGGCCTTGTGTGCCACGGTGACAGCTTGGTTTTTTCGGGAGCAGTTTTCTTTACCCGTCGCCATCAGTGCCGGCCTGCTCACCGGCTGCGGAGTCGGCTTTCTTAATGGTGCGCTCATTAGTCTATTGCGCGTCGTTCCGTTCATCATCACCTTAGGGACCATGACGATTTTTCTCGGCACCGGGTTGGTCCTCTCCGGCAGCTCACCGATTGACGCACACGACATAGCTCCCGATTGGCTTATCGACTTGCAGGCGCCCTATCCTTATCCGGAGTGGCTGCTGGTGTCGAGCGGCGTCTGGACAATGCTGATCCTGGCGGCGCTCGTTGCATTGCTGCTGAAATACACCGTCTTCGGTCGGCATGCCTTCGCTCTCGGTTCGAACGAGTCGACAGCTCGTTTGTGCGGCATTAATGTCACGTGGTTGAGGATCACCGTCTACACCATTTCTGGGTTCTTCGTGGGAGTGGCCGGCTTGTTTCAATTTACCATGCTCAATGGTGAAGGTGACCCGACAGCCGGTACAGGCGTGGAATTGCAAGTGATCGCCGCGGTCGTCATCGGGGGCGGAAGCCTCAGCGGTGGCCGAGGCTCCGTTTGGGGAACGCTCTCGGGTGCCATGATCATGGCGGCCATTCCGCACGGCTGTGTCACACTCGACATCGGCTCTGCTTGGCAGAAGGTTATCGTGGGAATTATTATCGTGGCCGCCGTGACGCTCGATCAGATCCGCCAACGACGGCTCACGACGTGATCATTCAACGTGGTAAACACGTAGGCGGCATGCGAACAAACTGACGTCAACGTGATATGGAAACCTCCCGACACTCATCAACCGTAATCGACAACATGTCACCAGTCACTTACACCGGCGTGCTCGAAGCGCTATCCCGCGTCCACTCCGTTCTCACTCCCACACCGCTTTACGCGTGGCCCGGCTTGAGCGACCGGCTCGGTTTCCGATTCTTCTTGAAGCACGAAAACCATCAACCGGTCGGAGCGTTCAAAGTGCGGGGCGGCATCAATTTGCTCAGTACGCTGAGCGAAGCCGAGCGGTCTGCGGGTGTGATCGGCTGTTCGACCGGAAACCACGGACAGTCGCTGGCATATGCAGCCCGCCGATTCGGTGCGCGATGTACGATCGTTGTGCCCGAGGGAAACAATCCGGACAAGAACCGGGCCATACGAGGCTTGGGAGCGGAGTTGATCGAACAGGGCCGCGACTTTGACGAAGCGCGAGAATATCTTGAGAAAGAGCTCGCGCCTAAGGCAGGCCGCTACGTCCACTCGGCCAACGAGCCGTTGTTGATCGCCGGAGTGGCCACGATGGCCTGCGAGATATTCGACGAGTTACCAGAGCCCGATGTGATTCTGGTTCCCATTGGTCTGGGAAGCGGTGTGTGTGGCACCGGCATCGTTGCCAAAGAGCTCCGCCCCGAAACACAAGTGATCGGTGTGCAAGCCGAGAATGCTAGCGCGGTCGCTCAAAGTTGGCAGACGGGCAACAAACAATCGACGGACACGGCCGACACCTGGGCCGAAGGCATGGCCACCCGCGTGCCCGCCGACATGACGCTCGAGATCATGCGCGAAGTCATGGATGACGTAATCCTCGTGAGCGAAGACGAACTCCGCCGCGCCTGCTGGGCAATTCTCAAGCACACCCACAACCTGGCCGAAGGAGCCGGTGCCGCAGCACTCGCGGCCGCCGAGAAGCTCCGTGATCGATTTGCCGGAAAGACCGTCGTGGGAATTCTCTCCGGCGGTAACCTTGATCTGGGTGAACTCCCGGCCATTCTGGCCGCCGGCCAAGCGGTGTGACGAAGCTCTTCGCAAAGAGTCACTCTTCCAATACGTGGCCGAGCGAGATCAGACTCTCACGACGTAGAGCGTCATCGTCCGTTTCCTGGCCGTAGACGGCCGTTATGGCAGCATGATTCAAGGCCCGGAAACGAGCGCGCGACCACGTCGCGTCGTCGATTGGTCCGTAGGCGTCGCGAAACGAATTTCGTGCTTCAGAGGGCAAGAAGCCCCAACCAATCGAAAGATCGACAGCACGATCTCCCAGATGCACGTCACCCCAGTCGATGATCCCGGTTGGCTGGTTTTCATCGTCGATTAGCAAATGCTTTGAGTAGAAATCACCATGCACAAGCTCTCGGGCTGGTGCAGGCACGAGCAGCGGGGCCAACGATTCGACGATCGCCAGGAAGGGCCGTGAGTCCTCAATCAAGCGATGTTCCACACAACGTTCGAGGTATTGTCTCACTTGAGGTATTCGCTTCGAGCGGTCAAACCGGCCCCACGCGTCATCGGGAACGTGCAACGGCTTGACCGCATCGATGGGGATTGTGTGTAAACCGTTGAGAAACTTTCCGATGGCCGGCGCGAGTTCGACGCGTTCAGAGCGGGAAAGTTCCATGTCGCAGGCGGCTCGACCGGGAATCTTCCGATAGCCGAAAAACGGCCATGGATACACATCGCCCGGCTCGCCGATGAATTGTGGTACGGGTACGGCCATCGGTAGCTGGTCCGAAATAGAGGGCAACACCCGCGTTTCCGTCTCGAGCGACGTGACTGCGACCGATCGACGAGGAAAACGGAACAGCCAGACATCGTTCACTGCGAAGACAACGTTGTCCCAGCCGGCCCCGAATTCGCTGGCCGATACCGGTACTAATTCCGAGAACTGCGACTCGATCAATTGACATGCCAGCGCACAGCTGACGTCGATCTCCGATTCCCAGGGACGGTTCATCCACGACTCCAAACGATCGGCGGCGACAAACAGAACCTTCAGCCGTTCCCCGTTCCGCCCGGTTGGTGCTCATTCCGGCGGCGTCCAATCGCCCCAGTGCTCTAAGTAGTGGGCGTAAGCCGGGCTGGATCCCGCCTTGTCTTCGAGCCAGCCTTTCGTCTCGGCGACGAGTTGTTGTTCATCGTCGAGCGAGAGCCGGCCGATGAGCACGCGGCTGCGCAAAAAGACGTAGTATGTGTCGAGCACATCGCAGCAGCAGTAATCGTTAATCGCCTCGGCTTCGCCCGCGTCGTACATGTCCTGCACCTTCGACCCGTTGATTCCCGTCTTGCCCGGCTTGCCGATGACGTTTGCCAACAGGTTGAGGCCTCCCGTCATACGAGCCGCCCCGAAATTCGAGAACAGATCCATCAGGTCCAGATGCGCGGACGAGTTGTAGCGGTTGCGGGCCTGTTCGTAGCTGCGGGCATCCACGTTAAACCACTGGGGAACACTCAGCCCGTAGCGATAGGCGGCCATTTCCAAAACCGGCACGTCGTAGCCTCGCCCGTTGAATGTGACAAACGTCGGCTGCGCGTAATGCACCCATCCTTGCCAAAAACGTTTTGCAATTTCGTGCGGTCGGTAATGAGGCTTATCGAGAACGGCGAGGTCGATGAGCCGATAGTCCGTGCTCACTTTCGCAATCGCCACAGAGATCGGCAGCATGAACGTCGTAGGAATAACATCCTTTCCGGTCTTCTCGATGAGTTCGTCCCGATACCGCCGGATCGCTTGGGCCGGGGAAAGGTCGTCATCCGGGTACTTAACACGCGAGATCAAGTCGCCGTCGGCGATCGCCTCGACGTCGAAGATTAAGTAATCGATTTTGTCCTGTCTGTCACCCATGCGTGTTCTCGCCGTCGACCCTAATGTGAAACGATCGTTTTGCGATCGCCTTGCCTCGAGCGGCAAACAAAAGCGGCTCTTTAGAAAACCGGTGCGCGAAATGTTGACCACGCCTGACAAGAGCCCATCGGCTGGTGTACGATGAATCGTAACCGATCCCCGTGGTTCGGTGAACCGGACGAGTGCGCTGCCGAGGCGTCATCCGGGGGACCGTTGTTCACCGAGAAATGCGGCCGCTGACGCGGCGAGTTGCGTTCGGATCGACGCGAGTCAGGTAATAGGAAAAGGTACTATCAAATATGAGCGTCGAGTTCGACAGTGCCCCCGAGAGTGTCGACGACCCCCAGGCCCGCGAACAGGAGGCTCAGGCCATTCGCGGGTTGGCGGCTGCCTACGAGCGGCTGCGGGTCGAAATCGGCAAGGTGATCATCGGCCAGCAGGACGTTGTCGATCAATTGCTCATCGCGCTGTTTAGCCGCGGTCACTGCCTGCTGGTCGGTGTGCCGGGTCTCGCCAAGACGCTGTTGGTGAGTACGATATCTGAAATCCTACAACTCTCGTTTCGACGAATTCAGTTCACTCCCGACCTGATGCCGTCTGACATCACAGGAACCGACGTGCTGCACGATGACCCGGAAACGGGTCGCCGCACGTTTCAGTTCATGCAAGGGCCGCTGTTCACCAACATGCTGCTGGCCGACGAAGTGAACCGCACGCCTCCCAAGACGCAGGCGGCATTGCTGGAAGCAATGCAGGAACAGCACGTCACCGTGGGAACCAACACGTATCGGCTGCCTGAGCCGTTCTTCGTACTCGCGACGCAAAATCCGATCGAGCAGGAAGGCACGTATCCGCTGCCTGAAGCGCAGTTGGACCGGTTCATGTTTAACGTCGTTGTGAAGTACCCGTCGGCGGCCGAGGAACTGCTCATTCTCAAACAGACCACAGGGGGCGTCGAACCTCAAACATCGATGGCCCTGACCGGCAAACAGATCTTGGCACTCCAGGAAGTGGTCCGCAAGGTTCCGGTCAGCGAACACGTCTTCGTCTACGCCCGTGACCTCGTGCGAGCCAGCCGGCCTACTGAAGACGACGCACCCGGTTTCGTGGCCGACTACCTCTCGTGGGGCGCCGGACCACGAGCCGGCCAGTTTTTGATTCTCGGCGCCAAGGCTCGCGCGATCCTCGAAGGGCGGTTCCACGTTTCCACTAAGGACGTCCGCGCCGTTGCGCACCCCGTACTTCGCCATCGCCTTGTCACCACGTTCAAAGCCGACAGCGACGGCATCTCGTCCGACGATGTGATCGACATGCTGCTGGAGCAGGTTCCCGTGGCTCTGAAGAAACGTGCCAAAAAGCTCGCTGAGGGCTAGCGCCGTAGCGCTGTAGCCCCGGGTTCCTCGATGATCAACGGCCGAAACCGTACGCGAAGAAGTCTCTTGTTGACGCTCGGAAATGGGGCTGTTAACCTATCTATGATCGAACATATGTTACGTTGCCGATGCAGTTTACGATCTGCGTCGGCTTGTGGCATATTTCCAGCCCGGGATCACCCGCCTCACGTTTCCTGCCTTGGGAAGGCGGCACCATGATGTGCCCAGCAATGGCCACGACGTTGGCCGCATTGCATCAAAAACCCACTCTGCGCCGGCTCTGCGTGTTGTGGTTACTGACGATCTCGCTGCCGATTGTGGGCACAACCGCGCGGGCCGACGAGCCGCTGCATAGTCTCGTCGACCGGATGATCGCCGAAAAACAAGTTGTCCCCTCGGCCGAGTTTGCGTCGGATGCGGATTTCTTGCGTCGCGTGCATCTCGACTTAGTCGGCACGGTACCGTCGGCTGACGAAGCGCGGGCCTACTTCAGCGATCAGTCACCGGACAAGCGAACCGCGCTGGTCGACCGGCTATTGGACTCGTCCGAATACGCGCGTCACATGACCGAGACGTTCGACGTGATGCTCATGGAGCGTCGCAGTGACAAACACGTCAAGACGGATGCTTGGCGGAAATATCTGCGGCAGTCGTTCGAGGCGAATAAGCCTTACGATCAGTTGGTCCGCGAGATTCTCTCCGCCGATGGTGCCGACGAAGCGACGCGGCCGGCGGCGCGGTTTTATCTCGATCGCGAAGGCGCCCCCAACTTGCTCACCCGCGAAGTCGGGCGCATTTTCTTCGGACGAGACTTGCAATGCGCGCAGTGCCACGATCATCCTCTCATCGACGACTACTTGCAGTCCGAGTACCACGGGCTGTACGCGTTCCTGGGTCGGAGCTACTTGTTCACCGATAAAAAGCAAAAGAAATCGTTCCTGGCCGAAAAAGCAGACGGCGAGGCGAAGTTTCAATCGGTGTTTGACGAAACCCAAAAAGACCGGATGAACCCCGCGCTGCCGGGCGATGCCGAGATGGATGAGCCGAAGCTGCCCTATGGTGATGAGTACAAAGTCAGACCGGCCGACGGCGTCAGGCCGGTGCCCAAGTACAGCCGGCGCGGGCGGCTGGCTGAAGTGGCCACGAACGGCAGCAACCGCGCGTTCAACAGAAACATCGTGAACCGCCTGTGGGCGCACATGATGGGGCGAGGCATCGTCGATCCGGTCGATTTGCATCATCCCGATAACCCGCCTACTCATCCGGAGTTGCTTGAAGCGCTCGCCAACCATTTCGTGGCCGCTAAGTTCGACATCAAAGGTTTCCTGCGCGAGCTGGCGCTCAGCGACACGTATCGGCGCTCGATCGAAATGCCGGCCGGGCTTGTCAAGCAAGCTGCCGCCGCCGAGGGACAACTGGCCGCCTTGCAGACGGAGTACAAAGAACTGAGCGCCGCAGCCGACGAATCGGAGCAAGCCGTCGAAACGCCTCAGAGCGCCTATGCGGCTGCGCGTGACGTGGCCTACGGAATTGGCGAAGAACACGCGAAGGCCAAAACAGCCGCTGCCGCGGCCCGCAAGCCGTTTGACGTAACAGCGAAGGCCCTCGCCGCTGAACAGGCGAAGCTCACCACCAAACAAGAGGCGTCTAAAGCGGTTTCTGAGGCCGCGTCAAAAATTGCCGAGGTCGCGGCCAAACTTCCCAACGAAAAGCAGCTCGCCGACGCTTCCGCAACGTTTGCAGCCCGGGCCAAAAAATTGTCCGACGAAACAGCCGCGCTGGCGAAAAAGGTCGAGGAACTCACCGCCAAATCGAAGACGCTCACCGCCACGCTCACCGAAAGCGAAAAGAAGGCCGACGACGTCTATGCCCGGCTCGACGAGGCACAGGGCGACGTCGCCAAGGCGCGAGGACCATTCGCCGCCGCCCGGCACCGAGCCAAGCTCGTCCGCGTCGCCAGCAATGCAATCGAAAAGCGGATCGCTCATTTGAAATCATTGATCGAAATTGGAGCGCTCACCAAATCAGCGGGCGCGTCGGTCGAAGCGATCGCCGCCGCCAAAGCACAGCGTGAGGCGATGAAAACCTCACTCGCTCAAGTGACGACGGAAATGGATAGGGCGAAGGCGGGGCTGCCGGACGTCGAGAAGCCTCACGCCGAGGCGGTCGCCAAACGAACGAACGCCCAGAACGTGCTGTCCGAAAAGCAATCTGTCTTGGCCGCCGTAAC
>Ga0315336_1000380_pt1 | contig 132830 bp, 138 predicted proteins | sample ASW5metaG_FD_204512 | JGI IMG/M metagenome (GOLD analysis project Ga0315336, IMG submission 204512) | Ammonia-oxidizing marine archaeal communities from Monterey Bay, California, United States - ASW #5 | ecosystem: Environmental > Aquatic > Marine > Intertidal zone | place: USA: California... | reverse complement strand
GTCGGTGACGCCGCGCGCCACCCCCGGCGACAGCCGACAGATCCACACAAGGACAGCCAGTCGGCGTCAATCGAAGTCAGAGTCAGACTGCCACCGAGGGCGACGCCCTTCCATGCTCTCTGTCGATATCGCAGCCATAGGCGGGGTGGTCGCAACCCGGGAACCGGCACGTCATATCCCGACACCGCACAAACGTGGCCAGCACCGCGGAGGGGATATAGCGCGGTTCGGCGGGCGTGGCGCCGGGATGCACAATCGGCACGATCTTCGCGGTGCCGGCGACCTTGGCGGCCAACAAGGGGGCGGGCAGCATCCCACCACCCAGCAGCACCGCCGGCGGGGTGGCGGCGATGACCTCGGGCTCGGGTGGGCGGGGGGCCAGCAATTCCCGCCAGGTCATCTGCTGCCACGGTTTCCGGTCGGGATCCACGGGTTCTTCGCCGTCCAACTGCACCGGGGTGTCATCGGTCAGCGACTCCTCGTGGGCAATGACATGCACGACCACCGCGCTGGCCTGGACGGTGGCGGCGTCGCAGTCGGGGTTCCCGCATTGGCAGGCCAGCCGGTCGGCGCGATGAGCCAACGCCCCCAGGGCCGCGGCGCGGCGCTGCTCGTGGGTGCGCGGGTCCTTGTCGCACACGGTGTGGGCGATCGCGTCCAGGCGTTGGTCCAGGGCTTCGCCGTCGGTGATGATCAGCCGGCCCTCAATGAACACCACACCTGATCCGTCGTCGGGGTCGTGGATATCGACATGGCAGTGGCGGGCGGAGTATTCGGTGCGCCGCACCGCCGCGGGGTCATAGCGATCGACCCAGTAGTCGATCTCGGTCTCGGTCTTGTGCGCCGAGAGCGATCCCCAGTCTTCGACCGCGGCGGCGATCTCGGTGTCGACTTTGGCCATCGCCTCGGGGTCTGTGATCAGCCGGGTGCGGGAGCTTGTCAAGGTTTCTGTGTAGGTGGCCGGTTTACAGGTAGGGGTTGATTCGTTCGGGGTAGGTCAGCGCCAGGGCGCCCAGTGCTTGCTTCCAGCCGTTGGTGCGTGCTCCCTCGACGAGACGTTTGTTGCGTGACCGGTCGCCGGTTTTGAGCGGGTCGTCGTAGAACTTCTGCCGTTCCCGAGCGCGTTTGTCTTCGATGTTGCAGATCGCCAGCCACAGCAGCTTGACCGCGGCCTGATCATTGGGGAAGTGGCCGCGGTTCTTGATGATCTTGCGTAGCTGATAGTTCAGCGATTCGATCGCGTTGGTGGTGTAGATGATCCGCCGCAGATCCGGCGGGAACGCCAGGAACGGGATGAACCGCTCCCAGGCGTTACGCCAGGCGATCACTGTCGTCGGGTTCGACTGTCCCAGAGGGGAATTCGCGAACTCATCGAAAGCCTCAGCCGCTGCGTCGGCGGTCGGAGCGGTGTAGATGGTCTTGAGCGCGGCCGCGATCTCCTTACGCTTTCCGTAGGAGACGAACCGCATGGAATTGCGGATCAGATGCACCACACAGGTCTGCACGGTGGTCTGCGGCCACGTCGCCTCCACGGCCTCGGCGAACCCGGTCAAACCGTCAGTGCACACGATCAGGATGTCCTTGACGCCCCGGTTGGCCAGCTCAGCGCACACCCCAGCCCAGAACTTCGCGCCCTCGTTGGCAGTCACCCAGATCCCCAGCACATGGCGGATGCCGTCGAGATCGACACCGACGGCGATGTGGGCGGCGCGGTTCTTGACCTGGTGACCGTCGCGGATCTTGATGACCAGGGCGTCGAGGTAGACGATCGGGTAGAGCTCCTCTAGCGGCCGTTTCTGCCACTGGACGACCTCCTCGAGCACCGCGTCGGTGATCTTGGAGATCGTTTCGTGCGAGAGCTCGGTGCCGATCGTGGTGGCCAGATGATGCTGGATATCGCGCACCGTCATCCCGCCGGCGTAGAGCGAGATGATCATGTCATCCAGGCCGCCCAGGCGCCGTGCGCCCTTGGGGACCAGCGTCGGAGTGAAACTACCGTCGCGATCACGTGGGATCGCCAACCCGACGTCACCGACTTCACTGGCCACGGTCTTGGCCGTGAAACCGTTGCGAGCATTAGGCAGTTCACGCCCGATCGGATCACCCTTCTCATAGCCCAGGTGATCGGTCAGCTCAGCAGCCAGCCCCCGCTCCAGAACGGCTTTGACCATCTCGGGCAGAAACCCGCCTTCACCGGTCAACTGCAACTGGCCCGCATCGATCTTGGCCAACACATCGTCCAACACACCCGCGGACTTCAGCGCCTCCATGGCATCAGCGCCCGACATCGGTTCGTCAGTGGTCACATCCATCGATACTGCTCCATTCATCAGGAGCCACCGCTACACAAACCATCTGACACCCCCGGGTGCGGGCCACGATCGCTGAGACCAGCCGGTAGTTGATGGCCCCGGCGGCGAACACCTCACCCACGCTGGCGCAGGGCGTCGGCGATCAGCAGTTGATGCGAGGCCACCCCCAGCGACACGTTCTGTGCGGCGGCCACCGACGCCGCGACCGCACCCCAGTTGTCCAGACACCACTGCTCACGCTCATCAGACCCATCGGCGGCCAGCATCCGCTCAAGCTCGTCAGCGGTCGCGAAAAGCCTTCGCGCGCAGGCGGCGTTCTCCACCCGCGCCCACGCCCCGACCGCCGCACCACCCCGGCTGCGGTGCGCCTGCTCCACCAACGAATCGAACATAGGTTCGACATTAATCGTCGCGGCGCTACCCAACCAGCTGCTCAACCCCACCCTGTGGATAAAACCGCAATTGGGGATAACCCCGTCGCGCAGGTAGGGGACTGCGTCGGTAGCGAAAGCTCAGACCTCGATGCGGGAGCCGACGATGACCGTCCGACTCAATGGCAGACCGAAATGTCCGGCCGCATCGGCGGTGATGTGCGACGTGGCGATGAACAGTCGCTTGCGCCACGCCGGCATCCTCGGCGCATCGCCCATGCACAGGTCGAGCTTCGACAGGAAGTACGAGGCGTTCTCCAGATCAAAGGCACCCTCGGTGTCCTCGGGACTCAGCAGCGCGAGCGCGCGCGGGACGTTCGGCCGCTCCATGTATCCGAAACGCGCGGCCACATGGACGATCCCGTCACTGGCGTAGCCGAGGTCGTCGTGCGTCATCCGCTCGGCGTCGGGCAGCCGCGGCACATCCTCGGTCACGACCGACAGAACGATGACGTGCTCGGCCAGCACATGGTTGTGCTCGACAACGGCGCGCATCGCCAATGGCGCGGTCTCTCGGCCCCGATCGAGGAAGATCGCCGTGCCGGGAATGCGAACCAGCGGCGGATCCCGATGCACCAGCTCGTCGACGAATTCCCGTAGCGGCCCCTCGGCCTTTTGCCTTGCGCGCGTGATGATTCGGCGGCCCTTCTGCCACGTCGTCATCACGGTGAACGCCCCCACGGCGATGGTCAGCGGCAGCCATGCACCGTGTACCAGCTTGGTGAGGTTGGCCGCGAAGAACATCAGATCGACCACGAGCAACAGGCCGCCGCCGACCAGTACGCCCCACAGCGGCCATCCCCAGCGTGTCCGCGCGTAGTACAAGAACAGCGTGGTGGTGATCGTGATCGTTCCGGTCACCGCCATGCCGAACGCGTACGCCAACGCCGCCGAACTGCGAAACGCGAACACGAGGATCAACACCGCGACCATGAGGACCGCGTTGATCCACGGCACGTAAATCTGACCGATGGTCGACGCCGACGTGTGCTCGATGCGCAGCCTCGGCAGATAGCCGAGCTGAGCGGCCTGCGACGCCACCGAAAAGGCGCCCGTGATCACCGCCTGCGACGCGATTACAGTCGCCGCTGTCGCCAAGAGCACCATGGGAATTCGCGCCCACTCCGGCGTCAGCAAGAAGAACGGCGCGGCCACTGTGGACTCGTCGCCCAACACCAGCGCGCCCTGACCGAAGTAGTTCAGCGTGCATGCCGGCAGCACGAGACCCAGCCAGCCGTAGGTGATCGCGCGTCGGCCGAAATGACCCATGTCGGCGTACAACGCCTCGGCGCCGGTGACCGAAAGCACGATCGCGGCGAGTGCGAAGAATGCGATGTGGAAGTGGCCGGCCATGAACTCCAGCGCGTACGTCGGCGACAGCGCCTTCAGAATCTCGGGATTGGCGACGATGCCGTGCACCCCGCACGCGCCGATCGCCGTGAACCACAGGATCATCACCGGGCCGAAGAAGCGGCCGACCGTCGCGGTGCCCCGGCTCTGCACCGCGAACAGTCCCACGATGATCACGGCGGTGATCGGCACGACGAAGTCTCTGAAGCCGGGATCGATCACCGCGATGCCCTCGACGGCCGACAGCACCGAAATCGCAGGTGTGATCATGCTGTCGCCGAAGAACAGCGCGGCCCCGAACAGCCCCGCCGCGGCAAGTACCGCCGAGGTGCGTCGGCCCCGGCCACCGGTCCAGCGCCGCAGCAGCGTGATCAGGGCCATGATCCCGCCCTCGCCGTTGTTGTCTGCGCGCATCACCAACGTGACGTAGGTGAGGGTGACGATGATCATCACCGACCAGAAGATCAGCGAGACCACGCCGTAGACGTGGCTGTCGGCGACCGGAACGGGATGCGGGTCGTTCGGGTTGAACACCGTCTGCAGCGTGTAGATCGGACTGGTGCCGATGTCGCCGAACACCACACCCAGCGCCGCGATGATCACCCCCAGCCGCAACGCTTGGCTGCCCTCTGGTGGGTTCACACCTGGGAGAATACGGTGGTGAGCGATATGGCCGACGGCGATCTCTCAGACCTGGACGCGTTGTACTCCGCGAAACTTCAGAACTTCACCCCGCTGCGAACGAAGCTCGCCGCCGAGGCCAAGAAGCGCGGCGACGCCGAAGCTGCCAAGCAGATCGCGGCGGCGCGCAAGCCCACCACCGCAGCTCACGTCGTCAACGTGCTCGTGCTCAACGAGCCGACGGTCCGGCGACGACTCACCGACCTCGGCCAGCGACTGCGTGCCGCCCACGCCGGCATGGACGGCACCGTCATCCGGGAGCTGACCGCCGAGCAGCGTCGCCTCATCGACGAACTGGCGCGCGCAGCATTCACCGAGGCTGCGCTCGACCCGACGCCCGCGCTCCACGACGATGTCACCGCCACCCTGCAGGCGGCGATCGCCGATCCCGAAGTCGCTGCGCGCCTCGGCCGCCTGACCAAAGCCGAGCAGTGGTCGGGTTTCGGTGAGTTCGGCGACACGGCAATAGTTTTCAAGCCGACCCGCAAGAAAGAGCCCAATGCCGAGCCTGCCCCACCTGCCGGGAAGAAGGGCGACGAAAAGGGCGTCGAAGAACGCCGCAGGCGACAGCAGGCACGCGCCGAACTGGCCGCCGCCGAACGCGCCAAGGCTGAAGCCGACGCCGCACTGAACGAACTGCAATCCGACCTGGCGACCGCCCGGCTACGCCGCGACGACGCACGCAGACGGCTGCAGGACGCCGAAAGTGCGCTCACCGCAGCCGAAGACGCCTACCAACAGGCCAAGCTGGACAGCCGGGACGCCGCAACCGTCGTCAAAGAAGCGAAGAAAGCTATACGCGGCAGCTGATCTCCATGCTGTCGGCGTCCCGCGCGGGAAAGTTCACGCTGATGTAGCCGTTCGCCGGCTCACGCACGTACTCGAGATACGGTGCCAGCTCGGCCATCGAGGTGTTGTCGGCGACCACGAGCGTGCCCGGCGACAGCCGCGGTTCGAGGAGTTCGAGTACCGGAACGTAGAGCTCCTTCCAGCCATCAAGCAACACGAAATCCACTGGCCCGTCGAGCTTCTCGAGTGTTGCCACGGCGTCACCCTCCAACACCTCGATGAGGTCGTCGAGACCGACCTCGGCGAACGTCTGTTTCGCCGCCGCCACCTTCGCGGCGCTGAGCTCGGTGGTGACGACGCGGCCGCTGCCGTTGTCGCGCACCGCCGACGCGAGGTGGATCGCCGAAATTCCGAGCGACATGCCGAACTCGACCACGGTCGCCGGCCGGGCCGCGCGCACCAACGAATACAGCAGCCGACCCGCATCCTGGGTGACCGGCAGGTAGTAGTCGCTGAACGCGTCCGCCCGCTCCTGGGCGGTGGCCGACGCCAGCCGGGAGAAGTCGGTGCTGCCGTCACGCATCGCGGCGAACTGCGCGGCCGACTCGGCGAACATGCGATCGAGGGCGGCGGCGACTTTCGGGTCTGCAAGTGTGGTCGTCACACCTACGAACGTATCCATCCGATCTGAGCGGTTCCTGAGCGGCCGCGTGCCAGGATGAGGTGAGAGACCATGACCGGTATCGACAGGTCGACACAGCGCGTGATCGCGGTGATCGCGCTCATGATCGTTGCCGCCGTGGCCTTGCGCGGCTACATCCCCGGCGGCGGCGAGCCGATCTCCGAGCGGGAACGCCCGCCGAGCAATCCGGCCGCGCTGATCGTGGTCATCGTGATGGTGTGTGCCGCCGTCGCGATCATCGGGTTCGCGATCATCGCCCGGCTGCGCGACCGCACGCCGCGGCCCGCGGCGCAGGGAGAACTGCCGCAGGCATCGCGTATGACGGGTCGGCCCAGCCTGCGGTTCACCCTGATCGTGGCGGGCCTGGTCCTCGCCTGGCTGCTGCTGGTGCTGGTGTTGACGCGGCTCGGCGGGCCGCCCGAACTTGCGTTTGATCCGCCGACGGCCCCGGAGACCAGTGCGCAGGCGCCGGACACCACCACCAGACCGGCCCCCGCCGACGACGAAGCTGAACCGGACACCAACGTGATCGGATACCTGATCCCGCCGATGCTGATCCTGATGGTGCTGGTGGTCGTCGGGACGGCGGTCATGTCGAGGCGGCAACGAAGCAGCGCAGTGCAGTTCCTCGGCGACGACGACGGCCCCGCCGCCGCCGAGGCTCCGGCGGCGGGGGCTTCCCTCGTCCGCGCGGCGGAAGTCGGGCTTGCCGAGATCGGCGACCGCACCAGGGAACCGCGTGAGGCGATCATCGCCTGCTATGCCGCGATGGAACGTGAGCTGACCCGCGTACCGGGTGCCGTCCCGCAGGACTGCGATACCCCCTCCGAGGTGCTGGCCCGGGCCGTGCACAACCGTGCCCTGCAGGCCGACAGCGCGACCGAACTCGTCGAGTTGTTCGAGGAGGCGAGGTTCTCCCCGCATGTGATGACGGAAGAGCATCGCGACGCGGCCGTGAGCGTACTGGAGCGGGTGCTCGCCGAACTCCCGGACAGCGCCGCGAGGAGCAGCGCATGAAAAAGATTGTCGCAGCTGGAGTTCTGCTGGTCGCCGGGGCAGAGCTGCTGGCGCTCGCCGGACCCGATCGGGGGTTGATCCTCATCATGTCTGGCGTCGCCGTCGCATGCGCGCTGCTGGGCCTGCGCTGGTATCTGGTACGCGAAGCCGCTCTCGATGGCGAGGAGCAGTACATCGATGATGCTGCAGAGTCATTGCGCCGCTGGCTGTCTCGCACCGAGACGCTTATCGGTCAGTCGGACGCCACCCGAAGGGACTGGGACCGTCACCTGCGGCCGACGTTGGCCAGGCAATTCGAGATGGCCACCGGTCAGAAACGGTCCAAGAACCGCGCCGCCTACAACACCACCGGATTGATGCTGTTCGGCGCCGACCTCTGGGCGTGGGTCGATCCGGAGAACGTGGCACGAAGCGGCCTCGACGAACCAGGGCCCGGGCGAACGGCATTGGACGAAATACTGCAACGGCTGGAGCGGGTGTGACCGAACACGCTGGCACGACGACCACGGCGAACTGCGAGTCGGTTCTCGACGAAATCGGCCGGGTGGTGGTCGGCAAACGCGGTGCGCTGACCCTGATCCTCACCACCGTGCTGGCAGGCGGGCACGTGCTGATCGAGGACCTGCCCGGCCTCGGCAAGACGTTGATCGCACGGTCGTTCGCCGCCGCGTTGGGCCTGGAGTTCAAACGGGTGCAGTTCACCCCGGACCTGTTGCCCGCCGACCTCCTGGGGTCGACGGTGTACGACATGCAGTCCGGCCGTTTCGAGTTCCGGTCGGGACCCATCTTCACAAACCTGCTTCTCGCAGACGAAATCAACCGCACCCCGCCCAAAACCCAGGCGGCGCTGCTCGAGGCAATGGCCGAGGGGCAGGTCAGCATCGACGGCGTCACCCATCAGCTGCCCGCTCCTTTCATCGTGCTGGCCACCGACAACCCGATCGAGTACGAAGGCACCTATCCCTTGCCGGAGGCGCAGCTGGACCGGTTCACGATCCGGCTCGAACTGCGGTACCTCTCCGAGCAGGAGGAGGCCTCGATGCTGCGCAGGCGCATCGACCGCGGCGCCGCCGAACCCACGGTGCACCAGATCGTCGATGCCCACGAACTGCTCGCGATGCGGGAGTCGGTGGAAGAGGTCACCGTCCACGACGATGTACTCCGGTACGTGGTGTCCCTGGCCGCCGCGACGCGTCAGCATCCGCAGATCGCGGTCGGCGCGAGCCCGCGGGCCGAACTGGACCTCGTCCAGCTCGCCCGCGCGCGGGCATTGCTGCTCGGCCGCGACTACGTGATCCCCGAGGACGTCAAATCCCTTGCGGTACCGTCGATCGCGCACCGCATCAGCCTGCGCCCGGAGATGTGGGTGCGCCGCGTGCACGGCAGCGACGTGGTGGAGGAGCTGCTGCGGCGGCTTCCGGTGCCACGGACCAGCGGGTGATCCGCTGTGATCGAGATCCGCTCCACCCAGGCGCAATTGCGTTGGCGCCCATCGTCACTCACGCTCGCGATCCTCACCTGCGTCGCAGTTCTGCTGGCAATGGCCGTGATCGCCTCGCTCTGGCAGCTCGTGGCGTTCGCCGCACCGCTGTTGGGGGTGGTGTGCTCGGTCGGCTGGCAGCGCCCTGTTCCCAGGGTCGTCGTGCATGCGGACCCCGGTGCGCACCGCTGCTTCGAATCAGAGAACGCCCAGGTGCAGGTGTGGGCGACCGCCGATCCCGAGACCGATTGCGACGCGCTCGCGCTCTCGGTCGAGGTCATGCCCGGAATGCGAATCGATAAGACGGAAAACGGCTCTCGCCAATGCCACACGGTCTCCGCCGAGAGATGGGGCCGGTACCCGATCCTGGCTAGCGTGGCCGTGCGTGCGAGGGGCGGGCTGCTGCAGGGCGCAGCCGTCGTGGATGCCGCCGACATCTACGTGTTCCCGATGGCGCCGCCGCAGTCGACATCGATTCCGCGCACCGACCTGCTCGACCGACTGGGCACCCACCTCACCCGGCACATCGGTCCCGGCGTCGAATACGCGGACGTCCGCCGATACGTGCCCGGTGATCAACTGCGGACCGTCAACTGGCCGGTCAGCGCACGCCGCGGCAGCCTGCACGTCACGCAGCGACTGACCGACCGCGCCGCCGACGTCGTGGTGCTGGTGGACAACTATCGGCAGCCCGCCGGGCCGGCCACCGAAGCCACCGATCGCACCGTGCGGGGTGCCGTTCAGGTAGTGCAGAGCGCGCTGCGCGGTGGAGACAGGGCCGGGGTCGTCGCGCTCGGGGACCGTCGACCGCGCTGGCTCGGCGCCGACATCGGTCGGCGGCAGTTCTACCGGGTGCTCGACGCGGTGCTCGCTGTGGAGGGTGGTTACGAGACGACACCCGGCACGCTGGCACCGCGCGCGGCGGTTCCGCCGGGGGCGATCGTCGTCGCGTTCTCGACACTGCTCGACACGGAGTTCGCATTGGCGCTGATCGACCTTCGCAGGCGCGGCCACACCGTGGTCGCGGTCGACGTCCTCGAAGGTGCACCGTTCGAGAACGAATGCGACAGCATCGTCACCAGGATGTGGTCGCTGCAGCGGTCATTCATGTATCGCGACATGGGCACCGTCGGGGTCGACATCGTCACCTGGCGCGCCGTCGACACGCTCGATACGGTCATGCAGTTGGTACCCGATCACCGTCGTTCCGTGCGGGGACGGCGATGAACCGCGCGTTGTCGACGGCCTTCGGCTTGGTGATGGTCGCCGCGGCCGCGCTGCAAGCCGATGACGCGGCCTTGATTGCGGCGGCGTTGGCCACGCTTGGGATATTGGTGGGCAACGTCTTTCGTCCGGCCGCCACCCTGGCGGTACTGCTGGCCGCCACCGCTCTGGTGCTCAACGAATCGCCGGCCATGCTCGCCTCGCTGTCGGGGCTCTGTGCGGCCTGCTACCTGGTGCTCCGGCACACCGCGGCCATCACCGCGCCGACGGTCGTTGGTGCCGTGGGGTTTACGGCCGTGGGCCTGGCGGCGGTGACACTGCCGCTGGAGCTTGCCTGGGCTCCGCTGCTGGCACCACTGGTGGTGGTCGCACTGGTGGCCCTGGTGACGCGGCCGTTCTGGGCGCAGCGGCAGTCCTGATCGCGTTATCGTTGTCTGGCACAAGCTGTGAACTGGTAAGCGAAATGCTCAGCGGGACGCTTAAATTCGGGAGAAGTCGCCATGCCGTCAGATGTCCGCAAGGCCGTCACCGGCGCATCGATCGGTAACGCCGTCGAATGGTTCGACTTCGCGATCTACGGATTCCTGGCGACCTTCATCGCGGCGAACTTCTTCCCGTCCGGTGACGAGACGGCGGCGCTGCTCAAAACGTTCGCGATCTTCGCGGCTGCCTTCTTCATGCGACCGCTGGGAGGCTTCGTCTTCGGCCCCCTCGGCGATCGGATCGGGCGACAGCGCGTGCTCGCCGTGGTGATCCTGCTGATGTCGGGCGCAACCGTGGCCATCGGCCTGCTTCCGACGTACGCCTCGATCGGTGTCGCGGCCCCGCTGCTGCTGTTCTTCCTGCGCTGTCTGCAAGGGTTCTCGGCCGGCGGCGAGTACGGTGGCGGCGCTGTCTACCTGGCCGAGTTCGCGTCGGAGAAAAGCCGGGGCGTGACGATCACGTTCATGGCGTGGTCGGGGGTCGTCGGGTTTCTCCTCGGATCCGTGACCGTGACGCTGCTGCAGGCACTGCTGCCCGCCGACGCGATGAACAGCTACGGCTGGCGGATTCCGTTCCTCATCGCGGGGCCGCTCGGCCTCATCGGCCTCTACATTCGGCTGCGCCTCGACGACACCCCGCAGTTCGCTGAACTCAGCAAGACCGAACAGGTCGCCAAGTCGCCGCTGCGTGAAGCGGTGACGACGTCGTGGCGGCCCGTCTTGCAGGTGATCGGCCTGTTCGTCGTGTTCAACGTGGGGTACTACGTGGTGTTCACGTTCCTGCAGACCTATCTGATCGTGACGCTGAAGTTCTCCAAGACCGAGGCGTTCACGTCGATGACCCTGGCAACGTTCGTCGCGCTGGTGCTCATCCTTCCGCTCGCGGCGCTGTCCGACCGTTTCGGTCGCAAGCCGCTCCTGATCGCCGGGTCAGTGGCCTTTGTGCTCCTGTCCTACCCGTTGTTCCTACTGCTGAATTCCGGGTCGCTGGCCGCTGCGATCACGGCCCACTGCGTACTGGCGGCCATCGAGTCGATCTACGTGTCGACCGCGGTGTCCGCCGGTGTCGAACTGTTCGCCACGAGCGTGCGCTACAGCGGGTTCTCGATCGGCTACAACATCTGCGTCGCAGGATTCGGCGGCACGACGCCGTATGTCGTCACCTGGCTCACGGCGCGAACCGGTGATAACACGGCACCGGCGATCTACCTGATCGCCGCGGCGGTCATCTCGCTCGGCACGGTCCTGACACTGCGAGAGACGGCGGCGCGGCCGCTTCCGCAGACCAGCGACCGCAGCCTGGCGACAGCGTTAGAGTGAGTATGTGCCGCAACAATCCGATCCTCCATCGCGGCCTCGACTGACTTCTCGAGGTGCCGCGACACGGAGCCGGATCGTCCTTGCGGCCGCCGAACTGATGCATGTTCAGGGCGTCGCGGCGACGACGATAGACGATGTCCTCGCGGCCAGCTCGACAAGCAAATCCCAGTTCTACCAACACTTTGAGGACAAGGGCGAGCTGGTCTACGAGGTCATTACGCAGCGGGCCGACGAAGTGTTGTCGTGGCAGCGGCTACGTCTGGAGAAGGTCGACTCGTTCCGCGGGCTGTACCAGTGGCGCGACGCCATCGTGCAGCGGTGCGCCTTACGTAGCGGCTTCTGGGGGTGCGAACTCGGTTCTCTCGCCGCGGAATTGGCCGATTCCGACGATAAGGCCAGGGTCTCACTTTCCGAGCACTTCGCCGAATGGCAGATGCTGCTCAGAGAGGCTCTGGAGCGCATGCGTGACAACGGCGTGTTGCGTCCGGAGGCCGAGACCCGATCTCTTGCAACAGGTTTGCTCGCGGCCGTCGAGGGCGGCTACCTGCTGTCGCAGACCGGCCGCGACCCGCGACTGATGCAGGCGGCGCTGGACATGGCGATAGGCCATGTGGCGTCGTTCGCGGCCGCCGCCGAAACAATGCGCTGACGGCGACCGCGAACGTCGAAGCGGAAACCGCGGCTAGCGGTGCCGACCAGGGGTTGCCTCTGGCGCGGGCGGTGCGACTACCGACGGGGAGAACGGGTTGGGACCGCCGGGCTCCAGACGCGGCGCCTTCTCCGTCGGCTCGACTGGCGCGGCCGACGTCGTGGTCGTGGTCGTCGTGGTGGTGGTGGTCTCGGGCGCTTCCTCTTCTGATGCGCACGATGCGGTGAGCACCACCATTGCGGTGACTGCGGCGCCACCGGCGACCGCCGCGATACGCCGGCCGAGAACTGACTTCATGGCTGATGTCCTATCTGTGAGTTAACTGAACTATATCGTCCAAACGGGGCGCGGGCCTGACGGATGTCAGCTGCCCGTGCGGGGGTGGGTCGCCGACGGTGCGGGCGGAGCGATCACCGTCGGGGAGAAGGGGTTGGGGCCGCCGGGTTCCAGCCGCGGTGCCTTCTCCGTGGGCGAGGCCGGCGCCGCCGTGCTAGTACTGGTGGTCGTCGTGGGGGTCTCGGGCGCCTGCTCTTCTTCTGTGGCGCACGATGCGGTGAGCACGACCATCGCGGTGACCGCGGCGCCACCGGCGACCAGCGTCAAGCGCCGACCGAGAACTGACTTCATGGTTGAGTCCTATCTGTGTGGTAACTGAACTGTATCGTCCAGAAAAGCTTGAAGTCAACGTTTCAAGCCTGGTCAGCGGCCATGGCTAGCGCGCAAGCTAGACGACAAGGTCCAGTTGGCCCGAAAGGTCGCTGGCTGCCGGTCAACCGACCTCCCCGTTACTGTGGGGACATGAAGCTTCGGGTGTTGCCCTACGTCACGGTCGAGGTTGACGATCGGCTGCGGCGTCGGCTGAGGGCCAAGGGCGAGCGGTTGCGCCTCAACGTGCGCGCTTACCTGCTCAGCGCGGCCGATGACGTCGACGCGGCCAGCGACAAAGTTCGCGGATTGTGCGACCGGGCCGTGGACCGGGTCGATGCCGCGGTCGCAGGGGTCAACGACAAGATTGCGCCGTCAGCGGCATCGCCCGATGGGCGGCGTGCCGGGCATGATGGGCGGCCCGTCGTTGGACGCCCGCACCTGGCGGCCGTCCGCGAAGCCGGCTAGACGGTGCGGGGACTGCCCGCGCGCCCGCCGACGAAGAACCCTCCGGCGATCACCACCAGGCCGACGATCGCCACCGGGATGGCCCAGGTGCGCCGTTGCGAGATCGCCGACGAGCACAGTGCCGCGTAATCCGTGTGCGGAATGACCTCGTTGAGGATCGGCAGATTCACCGGGTTGTTGTTGTCCGCTTCACGGGCGGCCGAGTCGTCGGCGGCGATGGCGTTGCCGCAGCCGATGCTCTGGCCCTCGGGTCCTGCCACCGATACGGGCATGAGCAGACCGATGACACCGACGAGCAACACGACCGCCCCTGCCAGCAAAACCAACCGTCGCAGATTCATGCTCGGTTTAATGCCCACTCGACCGGAGGCCAAACCTCGATGAAGAACAGGGAGGCGCGGACGGCGAATGGGTACAACGCCCCCTATGTTGTCCTTGTCGGATGTGCCGGCAGTGGTCGGTGTTTGTCTCGGAGGAGCTGATCCCCTTTGGTAGGCCATGGGCTGGCGGTGCTGTTCGCCTTCCTCGCAGCGCTGTTCCTCGCCGTCGGCATCGTGGTCCGGCAGCGAGCCACCATGGATGTCCCCGAGGACAAGGGCGTCAGCCCCACCATGGTCCTGACGCTGATCCGCCGTCCGCTGTGGTGGGCAGGGACCGCCGCGGCGGTCGCCGGCTTCGCGTTCCAGGCCGTCGCGCTGGCCTACGGGTCACTTCTGCTGGTCCAGCCCATCCTCGTCTCGGCGCTGTTGTTCGCGCTCCCGCTGAGCGCGCGGCTGGCCAATCGCCGGGTCACCCGCGGTGAGTGGCTGTGGGCGTTGCTGCTCACCGCCTCCCTGGCAGTGTTCGTGTTGTTGGCCAAGACCAGTGCCGGTGACTACGAGGCCTCGGTACCGCTCACGTTGATCGTGGCCGTGGTGTGCGTCGTGGCGGTGTCGGCGTGTGTGTTCGTCGCGATCCGCAATCCCGGGTGGCGACGGGCGGTGCTACTCGCGGTGGCGGTGGGTGTGCTCTTCGGCGTTGTCGCAATGCTCACCAAGCTCGTGATGTACCTGCTGACCGAGGACGGGGTGCGGACCGTCTTCACCTCGCCGGGGGTCTATCTACTCGTGGTGGTCGGCGTCATCGCGGTGTTGTTGCAGCAGTCGGCATTTCACGCGGGCTCTTTGCAGATGTCGGTGCCGACGATGCTGGCGCTCGAACCGCTCGTCGCCGTGTTGCTGGGCGCCGTGGTGCTCGGCGAGCACATGGACGTCAACGGCGTCAAAGCCGTCGCGATCACGGTCGCGCTACTCGCGATGCTGGCCGCAACCGTGGCTCTCGGACGCGAGGAGGGTGCGCTGGAAGCAGAACTCGAGGCCGCTATCGCGAAGCGGGAGCACTGAGCAACCCTTCGGTCGTGGGCAGCCGGAACGTCATCTGCACGGACGTCCCGTCATCCGTTCCGACGACATCGACGTGATCGCTGACGGAGCTGATGAGCAGTAGGCCCCTGCCGCGGGTTCCGGGGTCGGCGGGCGGCGTCTTCCACGAACCCGAATCGACGACACTGACGCGCACCTGGCCGTCGCGCACCTCGGCCTCCACGCGCATACGCCCCGGATCGTGTCCCCGATACGCGTGCTCGACGCAGTTGGAGCAGGCCTCGTTGACCACCAGGATGATGTCGTCCGCGAGCGGTGACTCGACGTGGTGGGTGCGCAACCATTCCGCCAACCGGTGCCGGACGTCGCTCAACAGCCTCGGCGCCGCCTCGTCGTCGATCAGTAAGGCCGACGGCGGGCATCGGTACACGACGATCGCGACGTCGTCGTCGTAGCCCCCTTCCGGAGCGAGCCGGCGCAGGATCTCGTCGGCCACCGCTTCGACCGGCAGGTCAACGGTTTCGGACACCACCTCGGCCGCGCGGTCGATCTGTTCGTCGATCGCCATGTCACGCCGCTCGACAAGGCCGTCGGTGTACAGCAGCAGGGTCGAACCGGCCGTCAACGATCGCGAGGCCTGCGGTCGGGGCCCGTCCCGGTGCACCGCGAGCGGCACCGAGTGACCATCGGTGAGCAGCTCCGGGCGCTCCGCACCGCTGTCGAACACCGGCGGCACGTGGCCGGCACTGCTATAGCGCAGCGTTTGGGAGTCCAGGTCGGCGACAGCGACGAACACCGTGGCGCAGAACGCATCCGGGATCAATTCGGCCACCGAGTCGAGCTGTTCGAGCACCCTGGCGGGTTCAGCGCTGGTGAGCAGCAGGGCGCGCGTCGACGCACGCAACTGGCCCATGACCGCCGCGGCGGCCAGACCGCGGCCCACGCAGTCGCCGACGATGATGCCGATGCGGTTCTCGCCGACCGGAAGCACGTCGTAGAAGTCGCCGCCGATCTCCAGCGGAGGAACCGCGGGCTCGTACCGCACGGCGCAGCCGACGGGCAGCGTGGTTGCGGGCAGCAGCGAACGCTGCAGGGTCAGTGAGGTTTCACGCGCGATCTCGAACTGTCGCACATGCTGCATGGCCAGACTGATGTGTCCGAACAACGCCATGACGAGCTGACGGTCCTCGTCGCTGACCCGGCGCGGAATCCGGTGCTCTAGGCATACGACGACGTCGCGAGCACCCGAGGTCACCGCCACGAACCCGCGCGTCGTCCCCGCGCTGGGCACGGCTCCGACCGGCGTGACCGTCAAAGGCAACCAGTCGCGGGCATCGTCGAGGGTGCGCCGCCAATCCTCGTCGAGTTCACGCCAATTCGAAACAGCGGGCTCGCCTGCGGTGTGGACAACCGGATCGCCCTCGCCCTGCGGCCACACGACGGCGATCAGGCGTTGCGTGTCGAGCCGAGATCGGGACTGGGTCAGTGCGGCCGACAACACCTCGTCCACGTTTCGGGCCACGCTGACTGCGGTGGCCAACCGCGCCACCGCTCGTTCGCGCTCCGCCACGGCGTGCGTGGCCGTCACGTCGCGCATGGTCCCGACGTAGGCGTGATGGTCGGTGCGTTGCTCCCTCACCGCGTTGATGCTGATCGCCACCCACCGAACGGTTCCGTCGCGATGACGGATCGCGGTATCGGTAGCGATGGAGCCGTGCTCGCTCAGTGCGGACAGCCGCTGATTCGTTGCGGTCTCGTCGGTCACCCACGGATAGGGGGCCCGGTAGGGCAACCCGTCGGGGCCATACCCGGTGATGTCGACGAACGCGTCGTTGATCTCAACGATGGCCCCGGTGTGATCCGCGACGTAGAAGCCCTCTTGCAATGAATTCACCAGTGCATCGCGGAACTCGTCGCGGTCGGCCAGATCCTCCGCACGGGCCCGCTGCTGTTCGTAACGCCTTGTACCGTCCAGAAATCCACGAGTCGCCACATCCAGCGCAGCCAGTGTCTGCAACAGGAACTGCAGCGGGGCATCGGGATCGATCGACATGTCTTGCTTCATCTCGACGACGAATCGAGCGTGATTCTCGATGATCTCGAGCATGCTCATCCGGCCGCTCAAGGCGCGCCTACCGAGTTCGTGTCCGACCGCCAGACTGGCCTCGGACCCCGACTTGACGTACTCGGTCAGAGCCGCGGCGTAATGCGCGTAGAAGTCCCCGGCACCCGGATCGTCGCTCATGCGGTACCTCGATGACGGGCCGCCAGCACCAGCGCGTCGTCGGTCTCCCTGCCGTAGCGGCCCACGAGTTGTTCGGCGATTGTCGTTGCGTGGGCGGCGAAGTCGATGTCGTTGAGGTGTTGTTCGGCGATGCCGTCGCTCGACATGACCAGCAGGTCGCCGGGGGAGATCGGCACGTGGGTGGGAGAAAGGCTCTGCGGTATCCGGTATCCGACGATGCCCCCGACCAGTAGCGCAGAGGAACGAACCTCGACTCCGCTCGGATGCTTGGCAACGAGATCGGCCGCCACGTTGCCGATACCGATCCAATTCAGCTCGTTGGCCTCGAAGTCGACGCAGGCCAATGTCATTGCGACGCCGCGTGTTTCAGTCAAAGCGAGATGACAGCGCTGTATCAACACATCCAGCGGGTCGGCGCGGCCCCGGTCCACGACCTCGGCCGCCAACTGCGCGGCCGCAGCCGCCGCCTCGCCGTGGCCCAGGCCGTCGATCACCCCGAACAGCGCGCCACCCTCGCCGATGTCGAATGCCACCGGATGATCGCCGCACACCACCTCCCCCGGCCGCGGGCGGCGAACCGCGGCCCATTCGATGGGCCCGAACTTGCCATGCCTAAACACTTTCGGGTATCCACTTCCACATCTCGATGACGGTGCCGCGGCCCATCTCCGACTCGATCTGCAGTCGATCCATCAGCCTGCGCGCACCGGGCAGTCCGAGCCCGAGTCCGCGTCCGGTGGAGTAGCCGTCGTCAAGCGCGCGTTCCACGTCGGCTATGCCCGGACCGTCGTCCTCGGCCCTCACCACCAGCGCCTGCCTGCCGTCGCGGAGCTGAACTCCGACGCGGACCTCGCCTCGACCGGCGTAACTCGTTATGTTGCGGGCGATTTCGGAGATCGCCGTCGCAATCATCGTGACGTCGGTCAGCGAGAATCCGAGCTGCTTGGCGAGTTCGTGCCCCGCTTGGCGCGCGGTGACGATGTCATCGGAGTCGTTGATGTCGACCACGAAGTCAGTCGGCATGGACATTTCCGGGGTCGCGTCCGATCGCCGGTTTCCGATCCTCGAGCTTCCGATTCGGCAGATGCCGACTCAGTAGAGCGAGGCCTTCTTCCAGATCCAGCGCGGTGTGCATGTCGTCGAATGTGAGTCCCAACTGGACCATGGCGAACGCCACCTCGGGCTGCAGGCCCACGATCACCGTGTCCGCACCGCGCAGCCGGGTCATATGCGCGATCGTTCGAAGTGACCGGGCTGCAAACGAATCCATCACATCGATCGCGGTCACGTCGACGATGATGCCGTGCGCGCGGTATCGGCTGACCCGCTCCATCAGGTCATGGCGAAGCTGTTCGGTGTCGGAGTCCGAGAGTGCGGCCTGCACCGAGGCGATGAGGATCGTGCCCTGCTTGAGGATGGGAACTGCCATGAAGATCCTGCGCCGTGCCCCGCGTTAGCCGGGTTGCTCGCCGGTGCGGGTCACCTCGTAGCCGAGCAGCCGTTCGGCCTCCTCGATGCCACCCTGCAGGTCGCCGACGGCGTTCATCTTCGACAGGTCGAGACCGATCGTCACCAGGGTCAGCGCGATTTCCGACGACAGGCCGGTGATGATCACGCTGGCACCCATCAGTCCCGACGCGTCGACGGTCTGCACAAGATGGTTGGCCACCGTGGAGTCGATGGTGGGCACACCGGTGATGTCGATGACGACGACCTTGGCGCGGTTGGCGCGGATGGCGCGGAGCAGCTGTTCGGTGACCTGTCGTGCACGTTGACTGTCGAGGACGCCGATGATCGGCAGAATCAGCAGTTGCTCACGCACCTGCAGCACCGGTGTCGACAGCTCGCGGATCGCTTCCTGCTGCTGGCGGATGATGCGCTCGCGTTCCTGCACGAATCCGACGGCCACCGTGTTGGCGATGCGGTTCGCGGCGGGCTCGTACGCGTCGAGCACGCGGTTGAGCAGGTCAAAGTCGGTTTGGTACTTCTCGAACAGTGAGCGGGCCAGCACGTCGCGCAGCAGCAGCACGATGCCGACCACCTCGTTGGTCTCCACACCTCGCGGAATGATGCGCTCGGACAGATCGCGTGCGTAGTCCTGCAGCGCTTCCACACTGCCGGTCTCGAGCACTTCGACGTAGCTGTCGTACACCGTGGTCGCCTCCGAGAAGATCTCCTCGGGCGACATCGCGGTCAACAACTCCGCTTCGGTGATCCTGCGTGCCCACTCCTCGCGCAGCGCGGTGCGGTTCTGTCTGAGGTGCTCCACCAGTTGCGGTAACAAGCCCTCGGTCGAGACGCTCGCGCTGGCCACATCTGTCGGATAGGACATCGAAGAAACCTCCCCGGCTTTCCGCTGCTGTTTTGACCCTAGCCTGCGGGTCTGGGGCTGCGGTGTGGAAGCAAAGATCTATCGTTCGGCGACAACAGGTTAAGCTCGGCGCACCGCCGTGACCAGTTTGCGGCGCTGACTTAAGGAAAGCCGTGCCCGCGAAGGATCTGATCACCACCTCGGTCAGCTACGACGACGACGGCGTCGCTGTGCTTGCGGTCAGCGGCGAAATAGATCTGGCCACCATCCCGGCGTTCGAGGCGGCCATTGCAGACGCGCTCGCCCAGCGACCCAAGGCGTTGATCGTCGATCTCTCTGCGGTGGACTTCCTCGCGTCGGCGGGGCTCCAGGCGTTGGTGGCCACTCACGAGAAGATCGGCGGCTCCGCGGGGTTCGCGGTTGTCGCCGACGGTCCGGCCACGAGTCGGCCCATCCAGTTAACCGGCTTGGACCAGGTTTTGTCGCTCTCATCGTCGGTCGCCGAAGCGAAGGGTTCGGTTGTCCGGTGACAACGATCGCCAACGGAGAAATTCGTCGGGCGGCTTGCTCAGCGTTCGGCTAAAGTTCCGGATGCCGGTTTGATCTTGGTAGCAGCTGGCATTGGTCGGGACAGTAAGGACTGAGACATGAGGTCAGTTTTGGGTCGCCGCGTGGCGGCCATCGCCGGCGGCGCCGCGGTCACCGCGATGGTTGTGCTCACCGCATCGTGCTCCAGCGAAGAAGAGGCACCGAGCGAGACCACCGAGACCACCACCTCGGAGACCACCACGACCACGACGTCGGCCGCGCCGGTCGAGCCGACTGAGAAGGCGCCGCGTCTGGAGCCCGGTGGCCCCAACCCGTTCTCCCCGTCGGTGATCGCCCCGCCGGCCCCGTCGGCCACGCACCCCCGAACGGGCTAGCACCGGCTGGGCGGAATTCTCGCAAGTACGCTGGTTGGAGTGAAGGCGCGGCATATCGGCGTGCTGGCGTTGGTTGCCGTCAGCGTGATGATGCTCGTTTCCGACCTACGACTGACGTCGTCGCGTCCCGGCACAGACGGCGGCGATGCCATCGCCGGGCCGTACTCGTACCTGCTTGCCAGCTCCACCGATCTGGGGCCGTCGCACAACGACAACGCCCAGCTGACCCTCGCGCTGCATGGGCCGGCGCGCCCGGACGGCGTTTTCGACTGGGCGCACAGCCAGGGCCTGGACGTCAGGTGGAAGCCGGGGCGGGCCTGGGCCGTGCTCGAGGGCGCGGCGGAGAAGGTGGCCGACGCATTCGACGTCGAGGTCCATGACTACCGCGGTAAGCGCGGTCAGGTGTTCTACGCGTCGCCGCAACAGCCCTCGATTCCCGAGGCGCTGACCCCCGAGGTCGCCGAGGTGGGACGGATCCTGGGCTACCTGCCACACCACACGTCGCAGACGCGGATGTTTCCGCTCGACGTGCCGGACAAGGGACTGAAGCCCAGCGCACTGTTGAACACCTACAACGCTTCGCGGCTGGCCGCCGACGGCTATACGGGCAAGGGCACCACGATCGTGTTCTTCGCCTTCGACGGTTTCGACCAGTCCGATCTGGACGCGTTCGCGACCACGTACGGGCTGCCCCAGTTCACGCCGGAAGTCGTCGGTGGCGAGCTCGACGACCCGCGCGGCGAGACGACGATGGATCTCGAAGTCGCCCACGCCGTGGCACCGGATGCGCGCAAGGTCGTGTTCAGCGCCCAGTCGACGATCTCCGGCGACGGCACGTTCGAGAAGATCGGCGAGTTGTTCGCCGAAGCCGATCGCCGCTATCCCGGCGCGATCTGGAGCTTTTCGATCGGATGGGGTTGCGACAAACTCATCACCGCCGCCGATCTCGCACCGGCGCGGGAAGCACTCGCGGCGGCACAGGCGAACGGCACTACCGCGTTCAACGCGAGCGGCGATCTCGCCGGCCTGGAGTGCAAGGGTGGCGACGACTGGTCGTCTCCGCCCGGCGACGCCGATATCGGGCTGGACTCGCTGGCGTCACTGCCGGAGATGACCGATGTCGGCGGCACGACGCTGTCCACCGACGCCGACGGCAGGTGGCTTGCCGAGCAGGCCTGGTACGACGTCCCGCTGTCGGTCGGCAGCGGCGGCGGGGTTTCCAACCTGTTCGACCGCCCGGAATGGCAACGGGCTGTGATGCCCGACAGCGATACCGAGCGCAGGCTGACGCCGGACGTCGCGGCCGTCGCCGACCCCTTCACCGGCGTGCGCATCATCTTCAAGGGAACCGAACTGGTCGGTGGCGGGACATCGCAGTCCGCGCCGATCTGGGCGGGGCTTGCCGCGGTGATGAACCAGTACCTGCTCGCCAACGGCGGGCAGCTGATCGGTGCGTTCAATCCGCTGCTCTACCGGATCGCCGAGGGTGCACCGCTGCCCGCGTTCCGTGACGTGACACTCGGCGCCAACGCCGTCGCCGAGGCCGGACCGGGTTACGACCTCATCACCGGGCTCGGTACCCCCGATGTCGACAACCTCGTACGCAATCTGCTGATCCTCCAAGAGGCGGCCGAATGACGACTCCCGACGATTCCGTCCCGACTACGGAATGCCGCATCTGCAAGACCGACGTACCGGAGGGCGAGTACTGCGGACTATGCGGATGCCACCTGGAACCGCGGCCCGGCGAGGGCCCGGACTGGTTGCGCGTCAAGAACTTCGGGGCGGCGCCGAACGAGCACCTGCTGCAGCTGTCGTTGGCCAGTTCACTGTTCCCCCAGGTGGCGCAGCGGTCCCGAACGGCGTTCCGGCTGGGTCTGGTCGTGCTGCTGGTGTGCCTTGTCGCATTCACGCTGCTGCGTCTGCCCGCCGCGCTGATCACCGTCGGCACGCTGGGCCTGCCCGTGCTGTACCTCATCTATCTCCGCGAGTCGGATGCCTTCCGCGACTTCCCGGTCAGCACTCTGGTGCTCACCGCGGTGCTCGGCGTGGGATTCGGGGTGGGATGGGTCCTGCTGACGGGCGCGATGGTCGCCCGCTCGTACGAGGTCGGTCTGGGCTCCGCCATCACGGGCATGCCAATGCTCCGCGTAGGTATCGGCATCCCGCTGGGCGGGGTGATCCTGATGCTGTTGCCTGCCGTCATCGTGAGGGTGTTCCGACCGTCCTCACGAGAAGCGTTGGACGGCTTCAGGATCGGAATGCTGGGCGCTTTCGCCTTCATGGCCGCGGCGGCGATGACGCGGTCGGCTCCGCTGTTCGGGACAGGGGCCATCAGCAAGCGCCCGCTGGAGAGCCTGCTCGTCGAGGCGGGCATCAGGGGCATCTCGATACCGTTGATCACCGCGGCCGCTGGTGGATTGATCGGTGCGGCACTGTGGTTCACCCGCCCGGCAAGTAAGAAGGATCAGCACCCCGGCATGGTGCGGCTGGTTCTCGTCGGCCTCGCGGCGGCGATCCTCGCCGTCTATCTCGGGCTGGGCCTGATCGACGTCGCCCGCGTCCCGCAGTTGTTGATGCTGGTGCTCTATCTGGCACTGGCGCTGGTCGCCATGCTGGTAATGCGTATCGGTTTGCATCTGGCGCTGCTGCACGAGGTGCACGACGAGATCCAGTCCGATGAGCCGCTGCTGTGTACGCACTGCGGACATGTGGTGCCGGACATGGCTTTCTGCCCCGCGTGCGGGGTGGCGACGCGGGCATCGTCACGGGCGTCACGCGAAGACCGGCGCGACGCCCGTCCGGTGCGTGAAGGTCCCGACACACCGTGACCACGGCGACGAATTTCTTTCCCGGATATGCGGTTCCGGCCGGCACCTACGAGGCACCCCAGCCGCATCGCACGTCGCGCACACGCTTGGTGCTCATATGGTTCGCCACCATCGCCGTCGTGGCGGGGGCGCTGGTCGGGCTGTCGGCGATGATCAGCAAGCCCCCCGTGCGCTATATGTGCCCGCCGGAGTGCGGCAGGCCGCCGACGGGTACGCCGGTCACGATCAACCCTCGTTTCACTGCCGCCGACGGCACGTTCTCGGTGTCGCATCCCGCGCCCAGTTCGGCTTACCGCATCACCACCGAGCCGAACAAGGTTATCGCCGAGTTCCTCGGCGGTGATGGCGGCAGCATGCAGTTCTTCAGTGTGCCCGTCGCCGGCCGGTCAGCTGAACAGATCGCCAAAGAACTGGTGGGCAAGAGGTTTCCCGACACCCGGACCGCGTATGAGATTCCCAACGCGATGGTCGGCTACCAGCGCGGGTTCGGCGAGATCGTCGACTGGTGGCCGCAGGGCGCCAATAGCAATTACCAGCGGATGCGGGTGCTGATCATGGTCGCCATCAAGAACGACCTCGCTCTCGTGGCCTCGGCGGTGGGGCCCTACCACGAATTCGGACCCGACTTCGGGTTCGGCAAGCCCTCCGGCGCCAACACCCAAATTGCCTTGGATATGGGCAAATACGTCAACAGCTTCAGCTGGCAGGGCGACCCGCCGCGCTAGTGGGTGGACGCCGTCGTCCGATGGGACGCCACTGTCCCGTGGTGCGGTGTGGCGCCGGAGAACATGAACTGCCACGCCGCCAGCAGTGCGACCGTTGCGAGGACCAGCGTGGTGGCCAGGTGCGCGAACAGCTGCCCGGCGGTCGTGGCGTTCACGACCGAACGCGGGTGCACGGAGCGTCCGGCGAGCGGGCGGTCGAAACGTGTTGCGCTCATTAGTCACCTCCTTTCAAGCGGTCGACCCGTCAATCCTCTGGCAGCACTACGCCGCCTGGTCCAGGCTGTAGCCCCTGGCCTCGGCGACGTCGGACAGCAGGCCGCGCAGCCGATGCCGCGCACGGTGCACCCGTGTCATCACGGTCCCGGCCGGTGCGTCGGTGATCTCGGCGATCTCGTTGATGCGCAGACCGACGACGTCGGCGTAGTACAGCGCGGTGCGCAGCTTCTCGGGCAGCTGACGCATCGCGGTCTGGATGTCGTCGTCGCCGATGAGGTCGAGCACCTCGTCCTCGGCGGACTTCAGGCCGCCCGAGGAGTGGCGGGCCTGGGCCACCAGCTGTCCGTCGGTGAACTCGTCGGTCAGCCACTGGGCTGGGCGTCGCTGTTGCTTCCGGTACGAACTGATATGGCTATTGACCAAGATCCGGTACAGCCAGCCGCCGAGATTCGTGCCGTCGCGGAAGCCGTGGAACCCGGCGAACGCTTTGGCAGCCGTCTCCTGGAGCAGGTCCTCCGCATCGGCGGGATCGCGCGTCAACTTCAGCGCGTGGCGGTAGAAATCGTGAATCAGTGGCAGTGCGTCCCGCTCGAAGCGGGCGGTCAGCAGCGCATCGTTTTCAGGCACGTAGGGGACTTTTCCGTGTCAACGACGCAGTGTCTGCACGGCTGGCACCCATCAGAGGTGGGAAAAACCGACTGCCTGACTACCGGTTAGCCCCCATAGGATCACCAAAGTGACGGGCAGCCATGGCACGCGGTTCTCCCGCGGCGCCGGACGGACCGTCGCGATTGTCGTGGCGCTGGCTCTGGCGGGTGCCATCAGCCTTGCGGCCGACATCGTCGCGTTCGGCGGGCGCTCCGACACATCGCAGGCCGATGCGGCAATCGTCCTCGGTGCGGCGGTCGACGACGATGCACCGTCGCCGGTGTTTTCCGAACGTCTGCGGCACGCGGCCGAGCTCTTCGAATCAGGACAGGTCAAGTGGATCGTCGTGACGGGTGGTGTCGGGCGGGGCGACACGCTCGCCGAATCCGAGGCCGGCCGCGAATGGCTGATCGGGGCCGGGATTCCGGCCGATCGCATCCTCATCGAGACACAGTCCCGAACCACCAAGCAGAATCTGGTCTTCGCCCGGCCGCTGCTCACCGAACATGACATCAATCGCGTGCTGATCGTCAGCGATCCGTTGCATATGCGCCGCGCGATGCGGATGGCCGACGACCTGCGACTTGATGCGCACCCGTCGCCCACGCCAACCAGTCGCTTCCAAACCCTCGGCACGCAGCTGCCGATGCTGTTGCGCGAGATGTACTTCAGCGTGCATTACTACGCGACGCGCCAGTGAGCTATACCGACGCCCGCACCTTGGCCGCCGCCTGCTCCGGCATGGGCTCATAGCGAGCGAAGGATCGCGTGAAGGATCCGGCGCCGTGCGCGAGCGATCGGAGGTCGATCGCGTATCGGGTCAACTCGACCTCGGGTATCTCGGCCTTCACGACGGTGCGGTCCTCGCCGACTTTGTCCGTGCCGACCACGCGCCCGCGCCGGCCCGCCAGGTCGCTCATCACGGCGCCGACGAAATCGTCGGGCACCACGACCGAGACCTCGTCGACCGGTTCGAGCAGGTTAACTTTGGTCGCCGAGGCCGCCTCACGCAGCGCCAGCCCACCTGCCATCTGGAACGCGAAATCGGAGGAGTCGACGCTGTGCGCCTTGCCGTCGAACAGCGTCACCCTGATGTCGACGACCGGATAGCCCGAGCCCGCCCCGTTGAGAAGTCCCTTCTCCATCTGAGCGCGCACACCCTTTTCCACGCTCGGAATGAACTGGCGTGGAACGGAACCGCCGACGACCTTGTCGACGAACTCGAAACCAGACCCTTCCGGCAGCGGCTCGACCTCGATGTCGCATACCGCGAACTGGCCATGGCCGCCGGACTGCTTGACGTGCCGTCCATGTCCTTTGGCCTTGCCGCCCAGCGTTTCTCGAAGCGGCACCCGTAACTCGACGGTGTCGACGGCGACACCGTAGCGGCGTGCCAGCGCGTCGAGCACCACGCCGGAATGCGCCTCGCCCATGGTCCACAGCACGATCTGATGTGTCTCGGGGTTCTGTTCGATGCGCAGGGTCGGATCCTCGGCCGCAAGGCGCTGCAACCCGACCGCAAGCTTGTCCTCGTCGGTCTTGGCGTGTGGTTGAATGGCCATGGGCAACAACGGTTCCGGCATGGTCCATGGTTTGAGCACCAACGGTTCCGCCTTCGCGGACAGCGTGTCGCCCGTCTCGGCGCGCGACAGCCGTCCGATGGCGCAGATGTCACCGGCTACCACCTGCGGTGCGGGCCGCTGTTGCTTGCCGAGTGGGAATGACAGCGTGCCGATGCGTTCGTCCTCGTCATGATCGGCGTGGCCGGCCGTCCAGCGCTGGTCGGCGTGGGTGGGGGAGGAGCCGTTGCCGCCGTAGAACGACGAGAAGTGGCCGGACACATGCACGGTCGCGTCGGGCGAGATGGTCCCGGAGAACACCCGCACCAGGCTGACGCGGCCCAGATACGGATCCGACGTGGTCTTGACGACCTCGGCGAGCAGGGGGCCGGCCGGATCACACGGCAAGCTGTTGCGGGACTTGCCCTGCGGGGTGAACACCTCGGGAAGCTGGTGTTCGGGCGGGGACGGGAACCCGCTGGTGATGACCTCCAGCAGTTCGAGGGTGCCCACGCCGGTGGTGCTGCACACGGGGACGACCGGAAAGAACGACCCGCGCGCGACAGCCTTCTCGAGGTCTTCGATCAGCACCGACTGGTCGATCTCCTCGCCGCCGAGGTAGCGCTCCATCAGGGTCTCGTCCTCGGACTCCTCGATGATTCCCTCGATCAGGTTGCCGCGCATCTCCTCGATCGCGTCGCCGTAGGAGGCGTCGGGTTCATGGGACGTGGTGCGCTTGCCGTCGGCGTATTCGAAGTGGGTCTGGGAGAGCAACCCGATGAGGCCGGTGCAGGGCCCGCCGGCGGTGCCGGCAATTGAACCGGAGTCGGCGGGCAGGTACAGCGGCAACACCTTGTCGCCGAAGGCCTGCTGCGCCGCCGTCAGCGTGTTCTCGTAGTTGGCCCGGGCGTGGTCGAGTTTCGTGATGAGAACGGCCCGCGGCATCCCGACCTGGCTACACTCCAGCCACAGCGACTTGGTCGGCTCGTCGATCTCCTCGTTGGACGCGATGACGAACAGCGCGCAGTCCGCGGCTCGCAGCCCGGCGCGCAGTTCGCCGACGAAGTCGGCGTAGCCGGGTGTGTCGATCAGGTTGACCTTGACGCCGTCGTGCTCCAGTGACGCCAGGGCGAGACCGACCGAGCGCTGCTGCGAGATCTCGGCCTCGTCGCAATCGCAGACGGTGGTCCCGTCGACGACCGATCCCGGTCTGTTGAGCACTCCGGCGGCGACCAGTAACGCCTCGACGAGTGTTGTCTTGCCGCCACCCGATGGGCCCACCAGCACCACGTTGCGGATGGCGGCCGGACTGTCCGCGGTGGGAGCAGCTCCGGCTTGGGAAGTTGTCGTCTTGTCGGCCATGACGTTCCCTCCAGGTTCGTTAAACCAGAATTCTCCGAACCGTCACCGAGCACAAGGGAATGACACAACTCGTGGGGTGTGCAGCGACTTGGTGACGAGGCCGTAGCCGTGTTCACCGTTGCGCAGCGGCATTCACGCCTGCCACGCTGACCACCGCGCGACGGCGATCGTGACGACGGGACCGTCGAGCGCAAGCCTTTGGTACTGAACGTATTTGCGCCGCAGCAGCGCATAGCCGCTGGCCATCTCGTCACCGCTGTGGTGGACCTCGGCGACGCCGTCGGCCCGCACCCACCACAGCTGGGTCCAGTCTTCGTCGTAGTTGTCGACGAGCACGCTCACCCGGGGGTTGGCCTCGATGTTGGTCAGCCGCTGCAACCGTTTGGTGGACTTACGTTTGGCGTCGACAGCGGTGTAGATGACTGGCTGTTCGCGGTCGGTGTTGACCGCGAACACCACGGGCACAACGTGTGGCGCGCCGTCCGGCCCGACGGTGGCGAGCATCGCGACGGGCGATTGCGCGAACAGGGCCGCAGCGTCGATTTCGGCCATGGGATTCAGACTATTCCGAACCCTCGATGCACGCCTGCGTGGTCGGAAGGACCTCGGCGCAGCTGCTCGCGGTCGCCCGTGCGAGGAGCGCATACAGATCGTGCTGCTCCGAATCGCTCAGCGGGGCGAGCACACGTTGTTCGACGACCCAGAGCACCTTCTCGATCTCGGTGAGCGTGCGTGTGCCCGCCGCGGTCAGCATCACGGTGTGCCGCCGGCGGTCTTCGGCCGAGCGCCTGCGCTCGATGAGGCCGTCGGACTCGAGTTCGTTCAGCAGGCCCACCACGTTCGTCGCGTCGATTCCGAGCATGGCGGTCAGGTCGGACTGATTCTGTTCGCCGAGGTCGCGCAGCAGGGTCAGGGCGACGACGTGCCGCGCGCGGAGACCGAAGGCGATCAACTCCACTTCGGCCTCGGTCTGCATCCGCCGCGCCAGGTGCACCAGCAGCGGCGCGGACAGTTCTGGCACGTCATCAGCCTACGGGAATACGCCGATGATCTATTTGGTATAGATAGCTTGTAATACACTAACTATCAATGAGGAAGGAACTGATGAACCAGTTGCTACACATCGACTCCTCGGTCCAGGGCGACCAGTCCGTCAGCCGTCGTCTCACCGCCCGTGCCGTCCAGCGGTGGCGCGACACCCACCCGGAGGGCTCTGTCGTGTATCGCGATCTGGCGAGTAATCCGATTCCGCACCTCGGGGACGTGACGTCACCGGCGCTGACCGCCGAACTGATCGGCGAGATCAAGCGTGCCGACACGGTTGTGCTCGGACTCCCGCTGTACAACTTCGGCCCGCCGAGCACGGTCAAGGCGTGGGTGGATCACATCGTCGCGCCCGGGCTGTCGATAGACGCCGAAACGGGGGCGGGTCTGCTCGGCGATACCGAGTTCGTCGTGCTCGAAAGTCGGGGCGGCGGCTACGGTCCGGGCACACCTCGAGAGGGTTGGGATCACGCTGAATCTTGGTTGCCCCATGCGGTGTCGATGACGGGCCTGTCGCCTCGCCTCATCGTCGCCGAACTCACGATGGCGGATGTCAATCCAGCGATGGCTGAGCTCAAACCGCTTGCGGCCGCGAGCCTGAACCAGGCGTTCGAGGCGATCGACGCACTGTGGGAAGTCGGTGAGAACGCCGCCTGAGGCCCAGCTGGTGGTCGATAGTTATGGGCGTGAGTTCCGGAGTTGCTGCAAGAAGTCGGACTTCGGGCGATGACCACCGAGGAGATCTCCAACCGCAGCGGGGTCAGCAAGGCGACCATCTACAAGTGGTGGTCCAACAAGCACGCGGTGGCCGTCGAGGCGTTCCTGACGGAGATGATGGCCGAGGCGCCCGATCCGGACACGGGGTCCGCCCGCGAGGATTTCCGACGCGTGGTCCGCGGGCTTGGCCACTTCTACGGCGGCGGTAGCGGGCGAGTATTCGCGCAGCTGATCGGCGAGGCGCAGTTCGACCCGCTGGTGAACGCGGAACTACACACCCACCTGGTCGCGCCGCGGCGGGCGCTGATGAGAACGGTCTGGGCGCGCGGAGTGGCGCGCGGCGAACTGCGGCCGGACATGGACCCGGACGCGGCGATCGACCAGCTGATCGGGCCCATGCTCTACCGGCTGCTGCTCGCGCACACACCGCTGGACGACGCATCCGCCGACGCCATGGTCGAAGGGGCGATGTGCGGATTCGCCGTCTGACGGCTGTGACGTAGAGCACGACTGATTCCCGGACTGATCCGAGCGAACGAACACCGGCGGTGCGACGGTCGTTGAAACGCCGGGAAACGCGCAAGTGACCGCGGAGCCAGGCACCGCCGCGGTACAGGCCGGCCAGCTCCAATACCCGTTCTTCGGGTATGGAGTTCCGGGCATCGTGTTCCATCACCGCGGGCATCAGCGCTGACAGGTTGCGGTGTCAGCGTGGTCCGCGCGGCTGGGGCGCAACGCTGATGGGTGACCGCGTCACCGGTGTGCGCGTCACCCCGATCTCGGGCGGCCGGGTGCTGCGCGGCCGCGGGTTCTGTGGCCGCACCGTCTGCGCCGGGCGGGGGTCGATGGGCCCGGCCGACGTCTCAGGCGCTGGCGGCGGCGGCACCACGCTACTGGTCGTACGTTCGGTCGACACCGCCGTCGTGGTCGACGGCGCCTCGGTCGGCGTCGTGGTGTCCACCTCCGGGCCGGGACTCCGAACGATCAACAGAACTGCCGAGACCACGAGCGCCGCCGCGGCAGCTCCGACGGCGATCCACACGGCCAATGTCTGCCTGCGGCGGTACCAGGGCTCCGGCGCGGGTTCGAAGTACCAGGTGTCCGCGTCGAAGGCGTCGAACGTCCCCGGGGCACGGTCGTGCAGCGCCGGCTCGTAGTCGTCGGCCGGAGCCGACTCCAGCAGCGTCTCGTCGCCGTCCGAGATCTCGACATCCGAGGGCGCTTCGGGCAGGTCGCCGATCAGGTAATCGAAATCCCCCGAGGCTTCGCGTTCAGCCACACACTGATGCTATCGCTGTTACCTGCGCATATGCGCGGCAACCGAAGTCGTGTGAACACGCACACGGTCTGGCGTGATCACGGTAGGGTCGAGCGCCGCATATGCAATCGTTTCACGCCGCGTCGCACAGCCGTCATGTCCGCGCCACTGCGCCGCTTCCCGGCCATCGGAAGGTTCGGCAATGAAATTCTCACGCCTCACGGCGGCCGCGGCCGCATCGGTCCTGCTGCTCACCGGTCTGATCGGCTGCGCACCTCCGGAGAAGAACAACGCGGAAGAGCAGACAGAATCCGGGGTCAATGCGCGGGAGGCCACGTCGGCCGAGGATTTCGGCGGCATGGACGGTCTGGTCGAGGCTGCCAAGAAGGAGGGTGAGCTGAATGTGATTGCGCTGCCGCCGACTTGGGCCAACTACGCTGCCATCATCAAGGCATTCGAGGACAAGTACGGGATCAAGGTGAACTCCTTACAGCCCGACGCGTCGAGCCAGGAGGAGATCAACGCCGCGAACCAGCAGCGGGGCCGCAGCACCGCGCCCGACGTGTTCGACCTCGGCCAGTCGGTGGCGCTGGCCAATACCGCGATGTTCGCGCCCTACAAGGTGGCGGTATGGGACGACATCCCGATGGCCTATAAGGAGCGCGACGGGGCCTGGGTCAACGACTACGGCGGCTACATGTCGATCGGTTTCGACTCTGCCACAGTGCCGCCGGTCACCTCGGTCAACGATCTGCTCAAGCCCGAATACAACGGCAAGGTCGCACTCAACGGCGATCCGACGCAGGCCGGTGCCGCGTTCTCCGGTGTGCTGATGGTCGCGCTGTCGCAGGGCGGTTCGGCCGACGACATCGCACCGGGTGTGGAGTTCTTCCGCAAGCTCAACGAGGCGGGCAACTTCCTGCCGGTCGACCCGACCCCGGCGACCATCGAGTCCGGCCAGACCCCGGTGGTCATCGACTGGAACTATCTCAACTCCGTCGAGACGAAGAAGCTCCCGTCGTGGCAGGTGCTGGTTCCGCCGGACCACGCGGTCGCGGGCTACTACTACCAGGCGATCAACAAGGACGCCCCGCATCCCGCGGCTGCGCGGCTGTGGCAGGAGTTCCTGTTCAGCGACGAAGGCCAGAACCTTTACGCGGCAGGTGGTGTGCGTCCGGTGCGTGCGGACAACATGATGGCGGACGGCTCCCTGGATCAGGCGGTCGCAGCTTCCATCCCGGTGATCGACGGCCCGGTCACCGTGCCGAGCCCCGAGCAGACCGACAAGGCCACTGCGTATCTCGCCGATAACTGGGCTGAAGCGATCGGCTGACGTGCCGGGCGGAACTCAACTGCGCAACCGACTCACAGAGGCCCTGCCGCTGCTGCCGTTCTTCGCGGTCGTCATGGTGTTCCTGGTGATCCCGACGGTGACGGTGATCGTCAACGCGTTCGTCGTGGACGGCGCGTTCTCCCTCAGCCGCATCGGCGCGCTCTTCTCGTCGACAGCGCTCGGGGCGCTGTGGGCGAGCGTGCTGTTGTCGGCCAGCACGGCGATCATCGGCGCGGTGCTCGGAGCGGTGCTGGCGTGGCTGATCGTGAGCAGCCCGCCCACGTCGATGGTGCGCAGGGCGGTGATCTCGCTGTGCAGCGTGTTGGCTCAGTTCGGTGGTGTGGCACTGGCTTTCGCGTTCCTGGCGACGATCGGCATCAACGGAGTGCTGACCGTGTGGGTGCAGGAGGTCTTCGGCTGGAACCTGTCCGGCTCGGGATGGCTCTACGGCCTGGCGGGACTGACACTCGTGTACACGTACTTCCAGATCCCCCTGATGGTGATCGTCTTCCTGCCCGCGCTCGAAGGCCTGCGCGAGCAATGGCGCGAAGCCGCCGTCAGTCTCGGCGCGTCGAAGTGGCAGTACTTCCGTGAGGTGGCCGTACCCCTGTTGACGCCGGCCTTCCTCGGATCGGCATTGTTGTTGTTCGCCAACGCCTTTGCCGCCTACGCGACCGCCGCCGCGTTGGTGAGCCAGGGCAGCCCGATCGTGCCCCTGCTGATTCGGTCCGCCTTGACCAGTGAGGTGGTGCTCGGTCAGTCTGGGTTCGCCTACGCGCTCGCGCTCGAGATGATCGTCGTCGTCGCGGTGGTGATGACGGCCTACAACGTCCTGGTGCGGCGTACGGCGCGGTGGCTGCGATGAAACGTCCAGCCCGCGCCGCGCTCTGGGTGTCGTTCGGCCTGTTCTTCCTGTTCCCCCTCTACGCCATGGCGGATTTCTCCACCCGCCGACTCGTCGACGACGGGCGCACATGGCAGGCATGGACGAACCTCGTCACCGACGACGCGCTGTATCGGGCGATCGTGGTCTCACTGCTGCTTGCCGTGTTCACAGTCATTGCGACGCTGGTGATCCTGGTCCCGACGATGATCTGGGTGCGACTGCGCTCGCCGTGGGCCAAGGGCGTTGTGGAGTTCTTGTGCCTGCTGCCGCTGACGATCCCGGCGTTGGTGATCGTGGTCGGGCTACGCAATGTGTACCTGTGGGTGGCGTACTTCTTGGGTGAATCCCCACTGACGCTGACGTTCGTCTACGTGGTGCTGGTGCTGCCCTTCGCCTACCGCGCGCTCGACGCGGCGCTGTCGTCGATCGACCTGCAGACGCTCACCGAAGCGGCGCGGTCGCTGGGCGCGGGATGGGGGACGACGATCCTGCGAATCGTGGTGCCCAACATCTGGTCCGGGATCCTTTCCGCCGCCTTCATCTCGATCGCGGTGGTGCTCGGCGAATACACGATCGCGTCGCTGTCCGGATTCGAGACGCTGCAGGTGCAGATCGTCGCGATCGGTAAGACCGACGGTCCGACGTCGGTGGCCGCCTCGCTGGCGGTGTTGTTGTTCGGCTTCGTGCTGCTCCTTGTCCTGTCGCTCGTGACACGCGGGCGCAGACGAGTCCAAGGAGTGACCGCATGAATGCGAAAACGCAAGGTACGGCCGTCGATCTGACCGGCCTGACACGCGTGTACGGCGACGTGAAGGCCCTCGACGGGCTGAGCCTGCACATCGAACCGTCCGAACTCGTTGCGCTGCTTGGTCCGTCGGGCTGCGGTAAGACCACCGCGCTGCGGATCCTCGCGGGCCTCGACGACGCCACGTCGGGCACGGTGTCCGTCGGCGGTCGCGATGTCAGCCGCGTCCCTGCCAACAAGCGCGACATGGGCATGGTGTTCCAGGCGTACAGCCTCTTCACGCATCTGACCGTGCTCGACAACGTCGCATTCGGGTTGAAGATGCGCGGTAAAGACAAGCGCGAGAGGATATCTCGGGCCGCCGATATGCTCGACCTGGTCGGCTTGGGTGCGCACAAGGCAAAGTACGCGCACGAGTTGTCGGGCGGCCAGCAGCAACGGGTCGCGTTGGCGCGCGCGCTGGCGATCCAGCCGCGGGTGCTGCTGCTCGACGAGCCGCTCTCGGCGCTGGACGCCAAAGTGCGCGCGCAGTTGCGCGACGAGATACGGCGGGTGCAACTCGAGGTCGGCATCACGACGCTGTTCGTCACCCACGATCAGGAGGAGGCGCTCGCCGTCGCCGACCGTGTGGGTGTCATGAATCAGGGCAGGCTCGAACAGCTGGCCGCGCCCGCCGACCTGTACGCCACCCCGGCGACGCCGTTCGTCGCGGAGTTCGTGGGGTTGAACAACAAAGTGCCTGTGCAGGTTTCGGGTGGCCGCGCACAGCTGCTCGGCACCGCGGTGCCGACGCTGCCCGGTTCGATCACGTCGGGCCCCGGACTGGCGATGGTGCGCCCGGAGGCCGTCACCGTCACCGCCGGGCCGGCCAGTGGCGCTGCAACGCCCAAGGTCAGCTCGATCGCGTTCCTGGGGCCGATCTCGCGCGTCTACGTCGCGATGCCGGACGGTTCGGTGATCAACGCCCAGATATCGGGCGCGGCGGCCAGGGCGCTGACCCCTGGCGATTCGGTCACGGTCGGGGTCGAGCCGGGCGGTGTGCTGGTGGTCGCCGCGTGAGGGTCAGACGTCCTTGACGGGTTCGATTCCGAGGTCGCGGTAGGTGACCAGCGCGGCGAACGGTACGTCGCGTTTCGCGAAGCGCTTGGCCGCGACGTCGCCGCGATCCACCATCGGGATCACGCCGGCGACGACGGCGCCGACGGCGACGACGCGCTCGAGTGCGATCTCGGTGGAACCGCCGGTGCTGATCACGTCGTCCACGAGCAGCACCCGGGTTCCGGGCTGAAGCCTGGTCCCCTCGATCCACTGCTCGCGACCGCGCGACTTCTGTTCCTTGCGTACGGAGAACCAGGCCTTACCGGTGACCATCGCGACACCGATGGCGATCGAGTCGGCGCCCATGGTGAGCCCGCCGACAGCGTCGAACTCGATCCCGTTCAGCGCGGCCAGGTCGGCGATGGCGCGGCTGACGATCGTCAGGCGTTCCCCGTTGTCGATGGCGTACTTGCCGTCGATGTAGTCATGGCTGAGCTGGCCGCTGGCCAGCTTGAAGGGTTCCTCGCGGTGCTCGTAACCGCGGGTTCGGATCAGCTCGAACGCTGCTGGCCAGGTCTCGGGGCGTGCGCTCGCATCTGCCATACGGCGATCGTATTTCAGTGCCCCCGGGCGCGATGTGTCAGCTCGACGGTCGCCGAACGCAATTGATCGTGCGAGTCGATCGGCTTGGCATAGCCGATCCGCGTGTAGGCGATGCCGCGTTCGGTCGTCAGCCGCAGATCGAGGCCGTAGCGGTCGGCACCGGTGCAGGTCGCCGCGATGGTGTCCGGATATCCGCCGAGCGCCTTGGCCATCGCGGCCAGCGAGTCGGCGTGATCGGCGTTCAGATGAGCGATCGCCCCCGCCGCGTGCGGCTGCACCGGATCCGGCGAGGCCGCGGAGTAGTCCTCGCCGGTGGTCGACTCCATTCGCCCGTAGCCGCCGACCCAGCGCACCCGCTGCACGCGCAGCACCCAGAGCGTGAAGTCGCTGTAGTCGATGTAGTACTTGGCGGCCGCGACCGCAGCCAGATGTGCGTCGCGGGCCCCGGCCAACTCGTCGTCCGTCGGGGCTTCGACCACGCCGGCCAGGGTCACGCGGCCGCTGGCCAGTGGATCGGACTCCGAGCTCGGCGCGACGATCGCGATGCTGGCCCTCGGGTCGCCCGCGAGATTGCGACCGTGCTCGGCAAGGTTCGAAACGCACAAGACCGGTGCGCCGCCGAGCAATCCGTACGTCACGAACGACGCCCACGGATCGCCGGCGGCGGTCAGCGTGGCAAGCGTGCCCGTATTGGTCGACGCCGCGATCGTGCGGGCTTCCTCGGCCGCGGACGGGCGGGTGGAATTCGCCACTTCGGTGAGCGGGGGAGGGACCGAGGGGGCATCGCCCGGGTCGCCGTGATCGCGGTTCGCCACGAACGAACGATACTAGGGCTCAGTCCTTCTGCAGACCCGCGGTGATATCGGCGACGACGGCGTCGATACGGTCCCTGTCCAGCTCGATCGACCTGGACGCGGCGTCGGTGGCCTTTCCAAGAGCCTCGTTGAGCCGCTGCTCGACTGTCGGTGCACCCAACCGCAGCAGACCGTCCGCGATGAAGGTCCCGGTGAGGTGGTGGTGGCCGTTGAGCGTCACCTCGACGGTTTCGGCGTCGTCGGTGGCGGTGAACGTCTCGTTCTTCATCTTGTGCAGCTGCTCGTCCATCAGCGACTGCAGCCGTTGCGCCTGCTGCAGCACAACGGCCACGTCGGGGTGCATGTCGTCGGTCACTCGTCGTCGTCCTGCTCGTCGTCGTGTTCGCGCGGCCTGCCGTCCTGCACTTCGCGGCGGCGGCGGTTACCGACGACACCTTCGGTCCACGGGCGGTCCTCAACGTACAGATCCTCGTCGGGTGCCGTGCGCGGATCGCGACGCTTCTCCTTGCCCTGCTGTGCGCCATGCCCGTGCATGGGTGCCATGCCGCCCATGCCGCCGGCCATGCCACCGCCGGCGGCCGCGGCTGCCGCCGGCGCCGTCGCGACCGGCATGGGTGGGGCGGGTGCGACGGTCTCGGCCGAGACGGCGGGTGAGAGTGGTGCCGATCCGCCGCCGCCGGCTCCACCACCTGAGCCGCCGCCCGATCCACCACCTGCCGCAGGGCGCAGGCTCGGGTCGGTGGGTGCCCTCGGCGTGCCCGTCTGGAGTCCTGAGCCTTCCGATCCGCCCGGGCTGCTTCCGGAAGGGGCTCCGCCCGAGGGTGATTCACCGCCGGATGGCGATCCGCCTCCGGAGCCGCCACCCTGCCTCGCACCTGCTTGTTGCGGTGACGTGCCCATCGACTCGCCCATCTTCTGGGCCATTGCCGCGGGATCGCCGGCGGGCTGATCGCCGCCACCACCAGCACCGTCGCCGCCACCGCCGCCCGCGGGGGCGAGGCGGTCGGCCGGTTTGAACGGCGGGTCCGCCGGCCGCACCGGTGTGAATGTCGCCTCGCTGGCGTACTGCTGGCGTACCTCGTCGGACTGCGCCTGCAGCTCTTCCAACCGCCGGCGGGCCAGATCGATCTGTCTTTGAATGCCGGCGTGCGGCCCGGGCGCGCCTGCGAGCTCTTTTATGCGCGCTTCCAGCGCGACGTATTCGTCGTAAATGGGAACGTGCGCGGTCTTCGCCTTGTCATGTGCGTTGAAGATTTTCGATGCGGCCTCGGCCAGGTCCTGCCACGCCTCCGACAGTTGCGTCAGCCAGTTACCGAACGCAATCATTCGCGCGTAGGCCGCGTCGGCGGCGTCGCCCTCCCAGTCGCCGGGCGGGGGTTTCGGCTTGTTGCCTTTGACCCGGTTGGACGCCGCCGACCAGTACAGCATCGCGTTCTTCAGCGAAGCGCCGGTGTCCGGTGCGCTCAGTTCGATTTGCGTCTGTATGACGTTGCGGTATCCACTGGCGTCGAGGAGCCGCGGAGTACCTGCGGGAGCGGGAATTTCGGGCGCTGGTGTCGGCGGAGAAGGAATGGTGATGGCGCTGATGGCCGCGGCCCGTTCGGGATCGTCGAGCGCGATGCCGTACTCGTCGTCGACCTTCTGGTAGGCCTGCGCGGCGATCTCGAGCATCTCGGCGATCCGTTGATTCTCGACCTTCGCCCACTCCTCGAACTCCTTGAGCGACTGCGCGTTCTGGTTGAGGTTGGCGATCGCGTCGGCCGTGGAGGGCACCGCGTCCGGCGGCGCTACGGGATCCTCGGCGGGGTTGTGCCAGTTCTGGCCTTTCATCTCCGCGGCCTGGCTGGTGAGCGAACCGGGGTTGACCCGCTGGACCGACATTTCTCAGCTCTCCAGCACCATCTGGTAGCGGCTCTCTTCACGCGGGTTGATCAGCCGGATTGGCAGCTGACGATGGCGTGGTGTCTGGATGAAATTGTCGCGCAACACAACTCGTCCGATACCGGGGTGTGGGCCAAGATATGTGGTCGCGTTCGGCCACGCGACCTTGGCCTCCTGTCCGATGTGGCCGTTGACGGACGCCGCGAACTCCGCGAACTGCGGGAGCAGGGTGATGACCGCTCCTGCGGCAGCCGATCGCACGACGAACTGCGTGAACAATCGAGCGTCGCCCACGTTGATGCTCACGTCGATGTCGTCGAACGGCATGTATACCGGATAGCGGTCGGCGGTCTCGCCGACGAGCACCCCGGCAGAACCGACGGGCAGTTCGTAGTGGCGGTCGCTGACGGGGCTGATGCCGAGCAACGCGGCCCGCTGTCCGCCGAACAGGCACGAAAACCCGCGCGGGGTAGTCGGATTCGCCAGCGTCGTCAACAACACGGTGGCGGTGGGAGCCGCCCCCGGCCGAATGCGGACCCGCGTGATCGTGTGGTCGGCGCGCGCCGACCACCAGACGTCGGGACCGCCGGGTGCGGTGTACGCGGCGGTGAAGGTGCTGCGTCCCTTGATCGCCGACCAGGTCTCGCGCTCGAAGCTGATCTCGGTCGCGCGGTCGAAGGCGTCGAAGCTGCGGCTGGGCTGGGCATCGATACCGTTGCTGGCCAACTGATCTGCAATCCGCGTGGTCGACGCCACCAGATACCGCGCCAGCCCCGAGACGCCGGAGTCGCGCCGCTGTGCGGATTTTCGGGTGTGCTCAGGATCGGCCCTCAGCACGATCCAGGTGCGTCGATTGGCCGGGGCCGGGTAGGGTCCGACGACCTGCTCGTACAGCGCCACCAGGCTCGACGGCGCGGTCTTTCCCACTCGATAGCCCGCCGACACCACGTCGGCTTCGAGATCGGGACAGTGCGCCGCGAGCAGCCGCTCGACAAGCCGGGTGTCGACGACATCGTCGGTGAAGGCCTCGCCGTTGACGATCACCGTCGGAGTGAACGGCCGCGGGACGAGTTCCATTGCCGCGATCAGGTAGCCGTCCTGCCAGCGGACCGCGACATGATCTCCGGGCATGACGGTCGCCCCGACGGCCGGTTCGGACGGCCTCTCGGGAACTCTGCGGTGGCGCCGCCGCCACGCGAACACCGCCGCGATCCAGCCGGTGAGCCGTCGGCCACGAATGGTCAAAACCGCTGCGAGAGCGATGATCACCGCCAGGGTGATCCCGACCCAGAGCAGGTCGAGCTGGATGAACAAGAGGATGACGGCCGGTATCAGCACCGCCGCCCAGATGGCGTGGCCGGTTGTCAGGCGCAGCCCGAACAAGGACCTGAAGCCGCTCATCGGCGCCTCAGCGCGCGCCGGGCAAGGGCGCCGAGTCCGAGCGCCAGGGCCAGACCGAAGCCGATGACGACGACTGCGGTGATCGGTCCCCGGTCCGGCGGCGGAATGTTCACCGGTGGCGGGACTTCCTTGACCTGATAGGGCACCTGCTGCGGTCCTGCGGGCACGTCCCACGTCAACGCGGCGACCGGATCGATGACGCCGGCACCGACGTAGTTGTCGACGCCTCCGCCCGGATGTCGTGCGGTTGCGGTGATCCGGTTCATGATCTGAGCGGGCGTCAGAACGGGGAAGCGTTGTTTGAGCAGCGCGGCCAGCCCGGACACGTAGGCGGCGGCGAACGAGGTGCCGCTGATCGGAATCGGACCGTCTTGACCAGTCAGCGCGTTGACCGGCCGTCCGTCGTAGCCGAGCGCGACGAGATTCTCCGCGGGGGCCGCGGCACCCACCCACGGTCCGGACATCGAAAAGGTGCTCGGTTGACCGTTGGGGGCGACGCCGCCGACGGTCAGCACCAGCGGCGAGTACCACGCTGGGCTGACGATCGTCTGCACCTGCTTCCAGCCGCGCGGGTCCGCGGGTATCGACGGATCGGGTGGTGGGTTCTGGCTGCAGTCCTGGCCGGTGTTGCCCGCCGCGACGATGATGACCGCGCCCTTGACGTTGACCGCGTAGTTGATCGCGGCGCCCAGCCCCGCCTCGTCGATCAGCCTCGTCACCTTGTAGCAGGCGGCCTCGCTGATGTTGATGACCTGTGCGCCGAGGTTGGCCGCGTGCACGACCGCACGGGCCAGGCTGCGCAGCGAACCGGCCGTCTGCGTCGAGTTCGGGTCATTGGGGTCGGTACGCGCGCCAACGGTTTGGAAGGCTTCCGAGGTCTGCCGCAGCGACAGGATGCGGGCGTCGGGCGCGACCCCGATGAAGCCGTCCGTCGGCGCCGGCCTGCCTGCGATGATCGATGCCGTCAGCGTGCCGTGGGAATCGCAGTCCGACATCCCGTCACCGGCCTGGTCGACGAAGTCGCCGCCGGGTTCTGCGGGGACGCGCGGTGAGCCGTTGACCCCGGTGTCGATGACCGCGACGGTGATGCCCGCACCCGTGGCGAACTTCTGTGCCTCAGCTAGGCGCAGGTAATCGTTCGCCCACGGCTTGTCGGCGAAATTCGCGTTGGGAAACGCCGTCGGGGCGGAGCAGACGCGGCGTTGTTCCATGGGCTGGTCGGGCCCCGTCGCGTCGGGTGGCATCGCCGCCGGATCGATCTTGGGGGGCTCGATAGCCGCTGCCGGAGGAGCGCTGATCAGTGCCAGCAACAGCACCGTCAGCAGCACACCAATACGGTGCACTCGTTACGCACCTCCCCCGATTCTCGACCAGGTGGCATTATGCCGGTGCACCCACAGCAAACCCTCTACGGGCCCCAGGGCAGCACAAACCATCTCGCCGAGCGAACTGCCTGATTGCACGCAGCCAATCTTAAAGGGCGGCGAAGGGGGTCAGGTCCGCAATCTTGGCTCAGCGCACGTGAGGGGCCTCACCTCAGATCAGGCGTCCTAGGCGTCCTAGGCGGCCTAGGCGTCTAAGTCCTGCTGCACCAATCCCGCGACGGTGGCGAGCACGTCCGCGTCGTCACAGTCGACGGTCACGTCGGCGCCGTTGCCTGCGCCCAACGTCATGATCATCAGCGCAGATCCTGCGTCGACGGGCTCGCCGCCGTCCATCGAGAGCGTGACGGGCACTCCGGCCTTGACCACTTCCTCGGCGATGATCGCTGCGGGGCGGGCGTGTAGACCGATGGCCGATCCGACGATGACGGTCTTGCTGGGCATGGTTCTCCTTCAATGGTGGGTGGAATCAGACGGCCGCGAGCGCGGGCGCCTCTTCGGTTTGCGTGCTGGGCTTGATGAACTGCTTGGCGGCGACGACGGCGAGTGCGCCCGCCACGGTGCCCGCGGCGAGGGCGACGAGGAACCAGAGCAGGTTCCCGATCGCGAAGAAGACGAAGATTCCGCCGTGCGGAGCCTTCAGTGTGACGTCGAACGCCATGATCAACGCACCGGTGATGGCGCCGCCGAACATCATCGACGGGATCACCCTCAGTGGATCGGCCGCGGCGAACGGGATCGCGCCTTCAGAGATGAAGGAGGCGCCGAGAAGCCAAGCGGCCCGGCCGTTTTCCCGCTCCGGTTCGGTGAAAAGCGTGGGCCGGACCGCCGAGGCCAGCGCCATCGCGAGCGGAGGAACCATACCCGCGGCCATCACCGCGGCCATGATGCGCAACGAGGCGGGGTCGGCGACGTTGAGCCCCGCGGTGGCGAACGCGTAGGCCGCCTTGTTGACCGGGCCGCCGAGGTCGAAGCACATCATCAGGCCGAGGATGACGCCGAGGATGATGACGGAGCTTCCGGTCATGCCGCCGAGCCAGTTGGTCAGGCCCGACGTGATGGCGGCCAACGGGCGGCCGAGCAGCAGGAACATCAGCAGGCCGACGACCAGTGAGGCGAACAGCGGGATGATCACGACCGGCATCAGACCCCGCAGCCATCGCGGTGCGGCGATCCGGCTGATCCACAGTGCGGTGAAGCCGGCGATGAGGCCGCCGACGATACCGCCGATGAAGCCGCCGCCGACGAACACGGCGACCGCGCCCGCGGTGAAGCCGGGGGCGATGCCCGGCCGGTCGGCGATCGCGAACGAGATGTAGCCGGCCAGCGCGGGCACCAGGAACATGAAGGCCAGCCCGCCGAGGGTGAACAGCACCGCGCCGAGGTATTGGAGCAGGCCACCGGAGGGCAGGTTGGTCAAGGTGTTCTCGGTGGCGATATGGCTGCCCAGCGAGTTCATGCCGAACGACAGTGGTTCGGCCCCGTCCGGTGTGTTCGCGATGTCGTATCCGGCGAGCAGGAATCCGAGTGCGATCAGCAGGCCGCCCGCGGCGACGAACGGGATCATGTAGCTCACGCCGGTGAGCAGGATCTGCCGCGTGCGGGTGCCCCAGCCGACGTTGCCGGCCCGGGCTGCGCCGCTCGGCGCCGACGGGCCGGCGCCTCCCTCGACGCGGGCGGCGTTCGGATCGTCGGCGGCGGCAAGGGCTTCGGCGACCATCTTGTCTGGTTCGTTGATCGCCCGCTTCACCCCGGAGGCGACGACGGGCTTACCGGCGAAGCGCTGCTTGTCCTTGACGCCGACATCGGTGGCGAAGATGACGGCGTCGGCCGCCGCGATCGTCTCCGCGTCCAGCGGGGTGCTGCCGGAGGAGCCCTGCGTCTCGACGTGCAGCGTGGCGCCGGCCTTCTTGGCCGCCGCGACCAGCGAGTCGGCGGCCATGTAGGTATGCGCGATACCGGTGGGGCAGGCGGTCACCGCGAGCAGCGTCCTGGCTTGCGTGGGAGCGGATTCTTTTGCAGGAGATGGCTTTTCGGGGTTCAGCACACCGTCGACGAGCGTGACCACCTCGTCGGGGGTGGATGCTTGCCGCAACGACTCCACGAAGTCCTTGCGCACCAGTGCGCGGGCGAGGCTGGACAGCAGCTTCATGTGCTCGGCACCGCCGGACTCCGGGGCGGCGATCAGGAACGCCAGGTCGGCGGGTCCGTCCGGCGCGCCGAAATCGACGGGCGGGTTCAGCCGCGCGAAACCGATCGAAGCGGTGTCGACGTGCGGTGAGCGGCAGTGCGGGATCGCGATACCACCGGGCAGGCCGGTGGCCGACTGCTCCTCACGCGCCATCGCCGCGGCGAAGAGGCCGTCGGCGTCCGTGGAGCGCCCGGAATCGGCGAGGCGCTGGACGAGCCTGCGTATCACCGACTGCTTGTCTTCTCCTGCGTCGGCATCGAGCAGGACCAGGTCGGTGTTGATGATCGAGACGTCGGTCATGGCATTACCTTCGGTTCGTTGGCGGGGGCTACTGGTGTCACGTGGACGGCATCGAGGTCGAGATCGGCGGGCCGTGGCTGAGCCGAGCCGGGTAGAGCGGCCGCGGCGCTGCCGTAGGCGACGGCCATCCGCAGGCGCTCCGGCGGTGTCGCGCCACCGACTTCGGCGCGGACGTATCCGGCGAGGGCGGCATCACCGGCGCCGACGGTGCTGCGCGGGGTGATCGGCGGCGGGGTGGCGAACCAGCCGCCGTTGTCGTCGACGAGGACGGCGCCCGCGGCGCCGAGGGTGGCGAGCACCGCGCCGACGCCCCGATCGATCAACCGTCGGGCTGCGGATATCACCGGTTCCGGATCGCCCTGGGCGACAGCGGCTTCCAGTGCCATAGGCGAGAGGCCCAGCACACTGGCGAGTTCCTCGGCGTTGGGTTTGATGAGGTTGGGAGCGGCCACGTCGAACGACTGGACGAGGGCCGTCAGCGGAGCCTCGGAGGTGTCGACGGCGACCCGGCAGCCGAAGGTGGCGAGGCGCGCCACGACGTCGGCATACCAATCGTCGGGGACACCGGGCGGCAGTGAACCCGACAACACCACCCACGATGCGGATTCCGCCGCGGCGACCACAGACTGGGTGAGGATGCCGACGGTGGCCGCGTCCAGCGCAGCACCCGGTTCGTTGAGTTTGGTTGTCGTTCCGTCGAGTTCGGTGATCGTGAGGTTGGTCCGCACCGGCATCTCCGTCGGTACACAACGAAACGGCACCGCGGCGTTGTGCAGAGCGGTGATCAACGGATCCGCCGCGGGCGCGGGAAGAAGCGCGACCGCCTCGACACTGGCCGCCGTCAACGCACGCGCGACGTTGACGCCCTTGCCGCCCGCTTCGGTGGTGACCGAGGTGACCCGGTGCACACTGCCGCGCGTCAGCGGTGTGGTGAGGGTGACGGTGCGGTCGATGCTCGGGTTGGGCGTGACGGTGACGATCATGCGACCACCACCTCGACGCCGTGGTCGGTGAGCTGTGCGCGATCAGCGCCGGTGATCTCAGCGTCGGTGATCAGGGTGTCGACACTGGACAGCGGCGCGAAACTGACGAAGTCTTCGCGGCCGATCTTGGAGGAGTCCGCCACCGCCACTACATAATTCGCTGCGGTCACCATCGCGCGCTTCACCGCGGCCTCGTCGCTGTCCGGCGTGGACAGACCGTGCCGGACGCTGATGCCGTTGGTCCCGATGAACGCCATGTCCACGCGGAGCGTGTCCAGTACTCGCAGCGTCTGTTCGCCGACCGCGGCCTGCGTGACACCGCGCACCCTGCCGCCGAGCAGTTGCAGCGAGACCGAGGGCATGGCGGCCAGGCGCGCGGCGACGGGTATCGAGTTGGTCACCACGACCAGTTCGCGATCGGTGGGCAGGTGGGCGGCGATGCGCGCAGTGGTGGTGCCCGCGTCCAGCAGGACGGTGGAGCCGTCTTGGGGGAGGAGTTCGGCGGCGGCGGCCGCGATGGCGTCCTTGTGTTCGGCTCGGGTGGCCTCTCGTTCGCCCACGCCGGCCTCGACGAGATGCAGAGCGCGCACCGGAACCGCGCCGCCGTGCACGCGCCGCAGGACCCCGGCCCTCTCGAGTGCGGCGAGGTCACGCCGCACCGTCTCGGTGGTGACGTCGTGGGCCTGCGCCAGTTCGGCGACCGAGGCGCGGCCGTTGGCAATCACCAGCGAGGCGATCGCTTGCTGACGCTCTTCGGCGTACATGGCGCTCCGTATGTGTGGGTATCCGTGCTTCTGAATGTTGATTTAATTGGTTTTACTACTGTTTGTGTTGACTTGTCAACCATTTCTTGTAATCTGGTTCACATGACCGCTTCATCCACGAACACGTCACTGTTGCCCGGCACGGCCCTTCGTGGCGTCCCGGTGGTGCCCGGCGTGGCCTACGCACCGGTGATCCGGCCGGGTCGGCTGCCCACGTCCATCGACGACGCGGGCGATGTGGCCGAACCGGACCGTCCCGCGGAGGCCGCCCGTTTCGCCGCCGCCGCATCGGCGGTCGCGACCCGGCTGCGTGACCGCGCGGCCCATGCGACCGGCGCCGCCTCGGAGGTGCTGGCCGCCACCGCGACCCTGGCGCAGGACCGAGCATGGCTGGCCGCCGCCGAGAAGCGCATCGCCACCGGCGCGCCCGCGGTACGCGCGGTGATCGGCGCGGTGGACCAGTTCGCCGAGATGTTCACCAAACTCGGCGGGCTCATGGCCGAACGGGTGACAGACCTGCGCGACATCCGCGACCGCGTGATCGCAGAACTGAACGGATTGCCCGAACCGGGCGTGCCGATGCCCGCGGCGCCGTCGATCCTCTGCGCCGACGACCTCGCCCCGGCCGACACCGCAGGTCTGGACCCGACGCTCGTCGTCGCGCTGGCCACGACCCTGGGTGGGCCCACCAGCCACACGGCGATCATCGCGCGCCAGCTCGGTATCCCGTGCGTCGTCGCCGTCGAGGGCCTGGACGCCGTCGAGGCCGGAACGATGGTGCTCGTCGACGGCACCGCGGGGACCGTCATCGTCACGCCGGACTCAGCGTCCGCGGACCAGGCGGTCGAGGCGGCGCGGCAAGACGCCGAACGCGCCGCGGGCTGGTCCGGACCCGGTGCCACCTCCGACGGTCACGCGGTCGCGGTCCTTGCCAACGTGCAGGACGGCGCCGCCGCGCGGGCCGCCAGGGACACCGCGGCGGAGGGCATCGGGTTGTTCCGCACCGAACTGTGCTTCCTCAATCGGGAAACCGAGCCGACCGTCGATGAGCAGACCGACATCTACGCCGAGGTGCTCGACGCATTCGCCGGGCACAAGGTGGTGGTCAGGACACTGGACGCGGGTTCGGACAAGCCGCTGAAGTTCGCCGAACATCCCAACGAGGCCAACCCCGCGCTCGGTGTGCGCGGCATCCGCGTCGCGGGCATCAACCCGGCGCTGCTGGACCGTCAACTCGAGGCCATTGCCGCCGCTGCCAAGCGCACCGGCAACCCGCCGTGGGTGATGGCACCGATGATCGCGACGGCACAGGAGGCCGAACACTTTGCCGCGCAGGTCCGTTCGCACGGGTTGACACCGGGCGTGATGATCGAGGTGCCGGCTGCCGCACTGCTGGCCGACCGCATTCTCGAACACGTGGACTTCCTGTCGATCGGCACCAACGATCTGGCGCAGTACACGATGGCCGCCGACCGTATGTCGGCCGAACTCGCTGCGCTCACCGACCCGTGGCAGCCCGCGGTGCTGACCCTGGTGGCCATGGCGGCGAGGGCGGGCGCCTCGGTGGGCAAGCCTGTCGGTGTGTGCGGGGAAGCCGCCGCGGATCCCCTGCTCGCCTGCGTGCTCGCGGGCTTGGGTGTGACGTCGTTGTCGGCCGCCGCCGCGGCCGTACAGGGTGTGGGCGCCAAACTCGCTCAGGTGTCACTGCAGCAGTGCCGCGACGCGGCCGACGCCGTGCTCGCGGCGAGCACCGCGGCGCAAGCGCGGGCAGCGGCGCTGAGCGCTCTGGAATAACACGGAATAATCCGGACTACGGTCCGGTTAGTCGTGGCATGCCTGCTATCACCGCTGACACCCTGACACTGCCGCGGATCGCCGCGGCCGAACCGTCCGACACCGAACGTCCCGTCCGGTCGGTCACCACCGGTCCACGCGGCTACGAAGGTGAGGGTTTCCCTGTCGTGCGGGCGTTCGCCGGCGTCAACAGCGCCGACCTCGATCCATTCGTCCACATGGACCAGATGGGCGAGGTGGAGTACGAGCCGGGCGAGCCCAGAGGCACCGATTGGCATCCGCACCGCGGGTTCGAGACCGTCACCTACATGCTGGACGGTCGCTTCGCCCACCAGGATTCGCATGGCGGCGGCGGATTGATCACCGACGGTGCCACGCAGTGGATGACCGCGGGGTCGGGAATCCTGCACATCGAGACGCCGCCGGCCGAACTGGTCGAGAGCGGCGGCCTGTTCCACGGCATCCAGCTATGGGTGAATCTGCCGCGCAAGGACAAGTTCGCCACGCCCAGGTATCAGGCCATCGAGGGGACCCAGGCCAAACTGCTGTCCTCCGATGACGGTGGGGCCCTGGTCCGCCTCATCGCGGGCGATATCGCTGAACATCAGGGCCCCGGCGCCACGCACACTCCGATCACCATGGCGCACAGCACGATCCAGCCGGGAGCCAGGTTGAACCTCCCGTGGAACCGCGACTTCAACGCGCTCGTCTATGTGCTCTCGGGACGCGGCGCGGTCGGACCGGTCGGTCATCCCATTCACCAGGGCCAGTTGGCCGTGCTCGGGCCGGGCGACCGGATCACCGTTAGCGCCGACGCGGGCCAAGATGCGCACCGCCCCGCACTCGAGGTTCTGCTGCTCGGCGGCAAGCCGATCCGGGAGCCGGTGTTCCAGTACGGACCGTTCGTGATGAACACCAAGACGGAACTCATCGAGGCGCTCGAGGATTACAACAACGGCAAGTTCGGCGCCATCCCGCCGGACGCACTCATGCCGCACCGGGTTTGACGCCGAGATCGTCGTGGTCGCTGGAATCGCTTCTCGGATAGAGGAGCTCCAGCTCCCCGATGTGCGCGGCGGCGGTCACCAACGGCAGCGCCGCCGCAACCGCCAATTCGTCGTCGGAGGCGTCGGCGCGCAGCGCGATCACCAAGTCGTCGCTGATCGGGTCCAGCGCCGTCCCGGCTGAACCGCCGGTGACGTGACGGCACACCGCTTTGGTGTGACTCTCGAGCACTGCGCGGGTACGCGGGTACACACCGTGCGGTGGTGGGACGACGTCGGCGATCAATTCGGCGGCAGCGCGCAACCGGACCGCGCGGTTGGCCCGCCGTACGATCGGAGCCCGGACGTCGGCGGCCCCGCCGCTCTCCGAAAGATACTGTCGCACAGCGTCGTCCACGGTGCGTGAAGCCTCGAGGGCGTCGTGACTGAGCGCGATCACCTTGTCGGTGGCCTCCTCGGACGCACCGCGGGTGACCCGCAGTACCGCCGCCGTGAGAAACGACGCGCCGACGGCGAAGGACGCGTCGATGACCTTCGACACCCGGGTGCGCACGCCGCGCGGCCACAGCAGGACCGAAACGACGATGCCCACTCCGGCGCCGATGATGACGTCCTGGATGCGGATCAGCCCGACGCTCCACCCCGTCGGCCTGATCAGGTTGAAGATGATCAGCACCATCATGGTGAACGCCGCCTGACCGGCGATGAACGACGCGACCTCGGGCACGAAAGCCGAACCGAACGCCACCACCGGCAGCAGGACCCACATGACGATCGGGTCGACCCCGACCAGTTCGATGACGACCACACCCAGGAGGAAGCCGAGCGTGGTCCCCGCGACCGCACGCACGACGCGCGTGCCGGTCGACAGCGCACTGCTGCGCAGCACCGACATGGCGCCCAACACGACCCAGAAGCCGTTCTGCAGTGGGAACACCTGGGTGACGGCGACAGCAAGGGCCAGGCCGAGACCGGTACGCAGACTGCTGCGCAGCACCACCGCCCTGGTGGCGACCAGTCCCTTGGTGATCGCCGCCACCGCCGCCGTCTCCGGCATCACCCAGTCGGCGGTTCCCGTCGGCGGCAGGCGTCGGCCGAGGACCCGCGCCCAGACCGGACGCGCGTCGGCCTCGGCGGCGTTGCGGATGATTCGGCCGGTCACACCGACGGTGGCCGAGAAGGTGCGTCGCCCCAACAGCTTTCGCCCGACATCCACGGCGGCCGCGTCGTCGGGCACTCCGAGTATCTCGAGGATGTCCTCGCGATAGCGGCCCTGCGCGATCGATCGCAGTTCGGCCAGTGCGGAGTTGAGATCCGTGCCTCGGGCCGCGCGAGCCGAGGGTTCGGGAACACTGAGTACGGCAGCGCAATCCCGCAGCACGCGGACCAACGGTGGCTTGAGGTCACCGAGTTGGCGGCCGGTGTCGTCGGTGATGCGGTCCGCCAGGAAGCCGAGGTCGTCGACGACCCGCACCAGCGCCCGGCTGCCCGCGGTGAGCCCGACCGGCCGGAAGTCGGCGCCCAGGAAGCTCTCCCACAGCGAATTCATCGCTCGGGTCGCGTCTTTGGCGCTTCCGCTGCCCTCCAAGGTGTCGGCCAGCCGGGTGCACACCAGTGCCGAATGACGGCGCAACTCGTCGTGATGGCGCGGCGGGAGGAGGAACAGGGCGGCGGGCACGCACACCGCCAGCGCGACGACCCAACCGAGCAGACGATCGCCGATCGGGCCGACCGGTGTGCAGGCGGGCAGTACGAACGTCAGAAGGGTGGCCCGCTGGCCGGCGGCGACGATCTCGCTGAGCACACCGGAAAACGTCACCACCACACCGAGGACGAACATCACTGCGACACTGATCCACGGATGGTCGGCCACCAGCGTCCCGAGGGTGATCAGGACGAAGCCGTTGAGGCCGAGCCCGAAGTAGGCGAGTGCCCGGGCCGGACGGTTTCCGGGGAAGTCCACCATGATGAGCAGTGCCACCGAGCCGAAGATGCTGAACAGCGCTGTCTGCGAATCGCCGACCGCGAACCCGACCGCCGCCGCAACCGGCAACACGAGCGCCGCGCGCACGGCACGCCGCAGCGCGTCGAACTCGGGATCGCGCTGCCGAAGCCGGTCGACCGCGCGACGCCACAGGTTCGTCATGTCAGTGGGCAAGCGTCTTGATGCCGACGACGAGCAGCCCGAGGCCGACGAGACCGGCGACCGATATCGCCTGCTGCCACCCCGGCAACCGGGTGCGTCGCATCGCGAGAAACGCGATGACACCCAGCTCGCCCACCAGCGTCCACATTCCGATCCACATCGCGGTGTCGGTGTCGAGGATGTCGAACACCGCGAGCAGCAAGACGATCACCGGGGGAACGGCGGCCCAAAGAATCTGACCTGACGCCTGAAGTAGCTGGATCCAGTGCCGCCCGCGAGGTGCCTTACCGAACACCGCCATCTGCGCCACGAAGTGCGACAGCAGGCTGGCGGCCCACAGACCGCCGGTGGCCACCGCGACGTCGAGAATCCTTGCCAAGGCGCTGGTTTCCTCGTCGCTGTACCGCGCCAGAATCGCCAGCGTCGCCAGGCACGAGATCGCCCCGTACAGACGCTCCCGCAGCATCGCTAGGACATGCTGGACGTGCTCGACCTCGACCGGCTCGGTGGCGGGTGCTGCGTCAGTCACTATCGGGCACCGATGCGAACCCGTCGTTGTCGAGCTTGCCGCGAATCTGTCCGGCGATCCACGCCAATGCATCCGGGTCGGGGGGCAGGGCGGACTGTTCGTAACCGACGAGCACATACACCGACCATGCGGCGAAGACCTCCGCTTGCCGTTTGATCTGCAGGATCTCTAACGCCGAGGAGTACATGATCTCGAATCGCTGCCGGTCGACCATGGCCTGCACCTCGCGCACGTGCGGATCCAGGGAACTCCACACCCGAATCGCCGCCTCCGCGCCGTGGGGCAGGCCCAGTGCGACCTCGATCAGGGTGTCGATGCGACGGCGCGGGTCCGTCTCGCCGCGCACCGCCTGAATGACCAGCACGGTCCGCTCCTGCACCCAGTGCGCGACCAGTTCCTTGGTGTAGGTCGGCCAATTGGTGAAGTAGTGGTAGAAGGAACCGGTCGTGACACCGAGACGGTGACAGACCTCTGCAAGCTTGAGCCCCCCATAGCCGAGATCGGACAGCACATCGAGACCGGTCTCGAAGTAGGCCTTCCGAGAAACGACGCTGGCCATGGGACGGCACCCTAGTGCTCGGACAATCGAATCTCTACGTCGACCTTCGGTGTTGCGACTCCCATTTCTTTGCTGAAATGACGATCTTGGGAGCCCCGCAGGTAATACCGCGCAGTCCCACCAGTGGGCTGTGGCACAATTTGACTGTGCCGCAACACACCGCGAGTAGGGGTCCGGGTCGCCCGCCTGCAGCGAAGGCCGCCGAAACGCGGGAGCGCATCATAGGAGCCGCGCGCGAGGTCTTCAGCGAACTTGGGTACGACGCCGCCACGTTTCAGGCGATCGCCATCCGCGCGGGTTTGACCCGTCCGGCGATCAACCACTACTTCGCGAGTAAGCGGGTGCTGTGGGCCCAGGTTGTCGAGCAAACAGATGCGCTCGTAGTTAGCGCGGGCCAGGCGCGCGCGAAGTCCGAAACGAACCTGCTGAATCGGTTGTCCGCGTTCTTCACCGCGGCGATCCAGGCCGATTCCGAAGACCGTTCGGCGGCAGCCTTTCTCGTGACCTCGGTGCTGGAGTCGCAGCGGCATCCGGAACTGAGCGGCGACGAGCACGATTCGTTGCGCAATTCACGCGAGTTCATCGCGTGGGCGGTCGACGACGCAATCAAGACAGGTGAGCTCACTACCGACACGGACGTCAGCGACCTCGTCGAGATGCTGGTCGCGATGATGTGGGGTATCGGGTTCTACGCGGGTTTTGTCGGCGGTCACGACGAGCTCTCCGGGGTCGTGAAGAAGTTCGAGCTGCTGCTCGCCAACAAGCTCTGGCAACTGAGCGACTGAGTGTTGCATCTCCCACAGTTCGTATAGCTCGGCTAACTGTTTGTCTGTATCTGGCTAGCATGGCGCCATGGGCTCATTGCGCACGCACGACGACACCTGGGATATCGCGACCAGCGTCGGGTCGACGGCAGTCATGGTGGCGGCGGCCCGAGCCGGTGAGACCGCCAAGGCCGATCCTCTGATCCGCGATCCCTATGCCGAGATGCTGGTCGCCGGCGTCGGCCCGGGCGTATGGGACATCGTGCGCAGCGAGGAGTTCGCCGCAAAGGTCGCCGAGGCCGATGCCGAGGTCGGCGCGATCTTCGAGCACATGGGCAACTACCAGGCCGTGCGCACCCACTTCTTCGATGCGTTCTTCGCTTCCGCCACCGGAGGTGGCGATTCCACAGACGCCGCGACCGCAGGCATCCGCCAGGTCGTGATCCTGGCGTCGGGCCTGGACTCGCGGGCCTACCGGCTGGACTGGCCGGCCGACACCGTCGTCTACGAGATCGACCAGCCCAAGGTCCTCGAGTACAAGGCCGCGAGAATGGCTGAGCACGGCGTGCTGCCGTCGGCCAAGCGCAATGCGGTGGCCATCGACCTTCGGCTGGATTGGCCGAATGCCTTGCGCGAAGCCGGGTTCGATGCCGATGCTCCGACCGCATGGCTGGCCGAGGGCCTGTTGATGTACCTGCCTGCGCAAGCCCAGGACCGGTTGTTCGAGCAGATCACCGCGCTCAGTGCCCCTGACAGCCGCGTGGCCGCAGAGACCGTCGGCCACCGATCCGACGACCGGCGGGCCGAGTTCCGGGAGAAGTTCGATCGCATCGCCGCGCAGTTCGGGATGCAGGACGCGCCCGACGTCGCCGAGCTGATGTACAACGACCCCGACCGCGCTGACGTGGCCGAGTGGCTCAGCGCGCATGGATGGCAGGCGTCTTCTGTGACCTCTGCCGACGAGATGCGCCGGCTCGACCGGTGGGTGTTGCCGCCCGAGCAATCCGATGAAGACGCCTTCTCGTCGTTCGTCACCGGCGAGAAGTCGGGCTGACGGCCCGAACGGAGGACGGGAGGGGCAGAAAGTTGCCCCTTCAGCGCTGCCCAACCGGTTGGTTAGTATCGGGTGTTCCCAGGGTCAGGAAGGACACCCACCATGACCACCGAATTCGCCGCCGCTGAGGCCAAGGCCACCCCAGACATCCCCGGCACCGTCCGCAAGCTGCGGGAGACGTTCGCGTCCGGCCGGACCCGCAGCGTCGAGTGGCGCAAGCAGCAGCTGCTGGCGCTGGAGAAAATGATGAACGACAACGAGGGCGCCATCATGGAGGCCCTCGACAAAGACCTGGGCCGAGGCCCGTTCGAAGCCTGGCTGGCCGATATCGCCAGCACGGCGGGCGAGGCCAAGGATGCGGCGAAGAACGTCAAGAAGTGGATGCGCCGCAAGTACCGGCTGCTGGAGATGTCGCAGCTGCCCGGCCGCGGCTGGGTTGAATACGAGCCGTACGGCACCGTCCTGGTCATCGGCGCGTGGAACTTCCCGTTCGTCCTGACGCTCGGCCCCGCCGTCGGCGCCATCGCAGCGGGCAATACCGTGCTCATGAAACCGTCCGAGGTGTGCCCGGCGTCGTCGGCCCTGATGGCCGAGCTGGTGCCGCGGTATCTCGACAATGACGCGATCGCCGTCATCGAGGGCGACGCCGGCTGCAGCCAGGAACTCATCGCGCAGGGCTTCGACCACATCTGCTTCACCGGCGGCACCGAGATCGGCCGCAAGGTCTATGAGGCCGCCGCACCCCATCTGACACCGGTCACCCTCGAGCTCGGGGGAAAGAGCCCGGTGATCGTGGCCGCTGATGCGGACATCGAGGTCGCCGCCAAGCGCATCGCCTGGACCAAGCTGATCAACTCAGGTCAGATCTGCATCGCGCCGGACTACGTGCTCGCCGACGCCAAGATCCGCGACGAGCTCGTCGACAAGATCAAGGACGCCGTCGCGACATTCGAGGCGGACAACCCCGGCGGTAAGCGCATCGTGAATGAGCGCCACTTCGCCCGGCTCACCGCATCGCTGGCGGCCACCAAGGGCACTGTCGTCGCGGGCGGGGGTTCGGACGCGTCGACGATCAAGATCCAGCCCACCGTTGTGGTCGACCCCGACCCCGCCGAATCACTGATGACCGACGAGATCTTCGGCCCGATCCTGCCGATCATGACCGTGCAATCCCTCGACGACGCAATCAGTTTCGTGAATTCCCGGCCTAAGCCGCTGGCCGCTTACCTGTTCACGAAGACCAAGAGCATTCGCGAACGGGTGATCAAAGAGGTCGCGGCCGGCGGCATGGTGGTCAACCACCTGCTGTTCCATTTCGCCACCAACAAGCTCCCGTTCGGTGGTGTCGGCCCGTCGGGTATGGGCGCCTATCACGGCAAGTTCGGCTTCGAGCAGTTCAGCCACAAGAAGACCGTGATGACCAAGCCGACCCGACCCGATGTCGGCGCGTTCATCTACCCCCCGTATACAGAGAAGGCTTTGAAGCTCGCGAAACGGTTGTTCTGAGAAAGGAACCCCATGCCAGGAGTGCAGGATCGTGTCATCGTCGTCACCGGTGCCGGAGGCGGGCTCGGGCGAGAATATGCGTTGACCCTTGCCAGGGAGGGCGCCAGCGTCGTCGTCAACGATCTCGGCGGTTCGCGTGACGGCACCGGCGCCGGCCACAACATGGCCGACGAGGTCGTCAAGGAGATCAAGGACGCGGGCGGGCGCGCCGTGGCGAACTACGACTCGGTGGCCGAACAAGAGGGCGCCGAGAACATCATCAAGACCGCGATCGACGAGTTCGGCAAGGTCGACGGTGTGGTGAGCAACGCGGGCATCCTGCGCGACGGCACGTTCCACAAGATGGAGTTCGCGAACTGGGACGCCGTGCTCAAGGTGCACCTCTACGGCGGCTACAACGTGATCCGCGCGGCATGGCCGCACTTCCGCGAGAACAACTTTGGCCGCGTCGTCGTGGCCACCTCGACCAGCGGGCTCTTCGGCAACTTCGGTCAGGCCAACTACGGTGCGGCCAAGCTCGGCCTCGTCGGGCTGATCAACACGCTGGCCCAGGAGGGCGCGAAGTACAACATCAAGACGAACGCCGTGGCGCCCATCGCGGCCACCCGGATGACCCAGGACATCCTGCCGCCCGAGGTCTTCGAGAAGCTCACCCCCGAGTACGTCGCCCCGGTGGTCGCGTACCTGTGCACAGAGGAACTGCCCGAGACCGCATCGGTGTTCATCGTCGGCGGCGGCAAAGTGCAACGGGCAGCGCTGTTCCAGAACGAGGGCGTGACGTTCTCCGAGGTGCCTTCGGTCGAAGACGTGGCCGGTAAGTGGAGCGAGATCACCGATCTGTCGGCGGCGCAGCGCGCCACGTTCTCACTCGGCTAGAAAGTGAAGGCGCTTGTCGCGCAAAATCTTTCCGGACCATCGGGGTTGGCCTACGTAGACGTAGACGAGGTTGTCCCCAGTGACGAGGTCGTGGTCGTCGACGTCGGTGCTGCCGGCGTGAGCTTCCCCGACCTGCTACTGCTGCGCGGCGAGTACCAGCTGCGGCTGGAGCCTCCGTTCATTCCCGGGATGGAGGCGGCGGGGGTAGTGGTGTCCGCGCCGTACGAATCGGAGTTCAAGCCCGGCCAGCGGGTGACCGCGCTGACGATGTTGGGTGCCTGGGCGCAACGCGTCGCCGTGCCGCCCGCCAACCTGCGGCCGACCCCCGACGATCTCGATGATGCTGAAGCCGTTGCGCTCCTGGGCAATTACCAGACGATGTACTTCGCGCTCGCCAAACGCGGAGCCCTGCGGGCCGGCGAAACAGTGCTGGTCCTCGGATCGGCCGGTGGTGTGGGCACGGCCGCCGTCCAGGTGGCGAAGGCGCTGGGCGCCAAGGTGATTGCGATGGTGCACCGGCCACACGGCACCGAGTTCGTGAAGTCACTGGGCGCCGACGTGGTGCTGCCGCTGACCGATGGGTGGTTGCAGACGGTCAAGGACCATACCGACGGCCGCGGTGTCGACCTGGTGGTCGATCCGGTCGGCGGTGAGGTGTTCGACGACGCGATCCGCGCGCTGGCCACCGAGGGCAGGCTCCTGGTACTCGGATTCGCCTCGGGCGGTGGGATTCCCATGGTCAAGGTGAACCGGCTGCTGTTGCGCAACGTCTCGGTCATCGGCGTGGGATACGGCGAGTACGTCAACCGCACCCCGGGCGCGCAGTCGCTCTTCGAGTTCGGCGTGGCCGAGCTGGTCCGGGCCGGTCTGCGACCTCCGCCGCCGGTGCGATTCCCGTTGGCCAACGGCGCCGAGGCACTGCAGAGCCTGGCCGACGGCGGTGTGCTCGGCAAGGTCGTGCTGGAACCGTGATGCCGAAGGCGTTGGCGTTCGACACGTTCGGCACCGTCGTCGACTGGCGTTCGAGCATCATCGCCGAGCTCGAGACATTCGGCGAAAGCCATGGCGTACAGGCAGATTGGGCTGCCATGGCCGACGGTTGGCGCAAAGGCTATTTGCCCGCGATGGATCGGGTGCGCCGCGGCGAGCTGCCGTGGACCAAGATCGACGTCCTGCACCGGATGATCCTCGACGAGCTACTGCGTGAGGCGGGCATCACCTCGGTCAGCGATGCCGACGTCGACCATCTCAACCGCGCGTGGCACCGGCTGGACCCGTGGCCCGACAGCGTCGCGGGCCTCACTCGGCTGAAGGAACGCTTCGTCATCACGACGCTGTCGAACGGCAACATGTCGCTGCTGACCAACATGGCCAAGCGCGCGGGGCTGCCGTGGGACTGCGTGATCTCCGCCGAGTTGTTCCGTCACTACAAACCCGATCCCGAGGCATACCTCGGTTGCGCCGGCCTACTCGACGTTGCTCCCGGTGAGCTGATGCTGGTCGCAGCGCATCCCGGCGACCTGCGGGCCGCGCGCGACGCGGGGCTGATGACCGCCTACGTCACCCGTCCGCTCGAATACGGTCCCAACCAGCGAGCACACAAGGTCACCGACGGTGAATTCGACTTCACGGCAACGGATTTTCTCGACCTCGCCGACCAACTCGACACCTGATCACCGCGGCGTAGCGTGGAGGGGTGACCGATCAGTTGCACACCGATCTCCCGCAGGCACTCCGCAGGGCGCTGGATCTTTTGTCGGATCCGCCCGCGAATCCCGACGTCAGCAAGGGCTATCTGGACCTGCTGACCGATGAGCTCGCGACGGGCACACCAAAGAACACCGGCCTGATTCAAGCCGCGTGGGCTTCGGGGATCGGCTCGATGCTCTACGACAACGCGCAGGCGCTGGCCCGCAGGGTGGCCGGCGTGTGGCGGCTTCCGGTCGAGTGGTTGAACATCCCGTCCGGCGGGGTGGCCCTGGACGTCGGCAGTGGTCCCGGCAATGTGACCGCACAACTGGGCGAGGCGGCAGGCCCGGAAGGCCTCGCGCTCGGTCTCGACATCTCCGAGCCGATGCTGGCCCGCGCGGTCGAAGCCCAAGCGGGCCCGAACGTCGGCTTCATGCGCGCGGACGCGCAGCGGCTTCCCCTGCGCGACGAGACGGTCGACGCGACCACGTCGCTGGCCGTGCTGCAGCTGATACCTGATCCGGCGCAGACGCTCGCCGAGATGGCCAGGGTGCTCAAGCCCGGCGGGCGGATGGCCATCATGGTGCCGACCGCCGGGAACCTCGGACCGCTGCTGCGTCTGCTGCCTGAGGGCCAGGCCAACTTCTTCGCCGAGGACGAGCTCGCCGACATCCTCGAGGGCCTCGGTATGGAAGGCGTACGGTCCAAGACCCTCGCAACATTCCAGTGGGTGCGCGCCAGAAAGCCCTGACCCGTTAAGTTCGTGTCGTGAGCACCGTCGGCATCATCCTCGTAGCGCTCGCCATCGCCGTCGGCATCGTCGGCATCGTGGTGCCGCTGCTGCCCGGCACGCTGCTGGTGTTCGCCGCGATCGCGGTCTGGGCCGTCGTCGAGAACAACCTCACGGGCTGGGTGACGCTCGGGGTGGTCACCGCGCTGCTCGGCGCGGCCACCCTGATCAAGTACACCTGGCCGGTCAAGCGGATGCGGGCCAACGACGTGCGCACGCTGAGCCTGGCGGCGGGTGCGGTGCTGGGCATCATCGGCTTCTTCGTGATCCCGGTGATCGGCCTGGTGATCGGCTTCGTGTTGGGCGTCTATCTGGCCGAGTTGTCCACCCGCGGCGACCAGCGGGCGGCGTGGACGTCGACCAAGCACGCCGTGAAGGGTGTCGCGCTGTCGATGGGTGTCGAACTCGCCGGGGCCCTGTTCGCCACGGTTGCGTGGGTGTTCGGGGTCTACCTAACCCAGTAGCGAGCGGCGCAACCGATCCAGTTGTGTCCCCGTAACACCCAGAGCCTCAAGGTAATTACCCAACGAGCCGTATTGGTCGTCGATGGTTTTCCTGGACGCGTCGAGGTACACCTCACGCACGCCCAGCACCTCTTCGGTGAGCCGGGCCTCCGCGAAGGTCACGATCTCGTCGGTGGTGTCCTCGGACCGATTGCGGATCGACTCGAGGATGCTCTCCCGAAGCCGGGGCACCGCGGCGTTACTGCGCAGGAAATCCGCCATGATCGCGTCGCGGTCGACGCCGACGGCCTCGAGCACGGTCGCGACGGTGAAACCGGTGCGGTCCTTGCCCGCGAAGCAATGCGTGATGACCGGCCGTTCCTCGGTCAGCATCGAAATGACCTGCCGCACAGCCAGTTGTGCGCCGGCCAGGGTCGGGAAGCGCTCGTATTCCTCGGTCATGAACCGGCCCGCGGCGACCGCGACGTCCTCGTCGTCGGGCTTTTCCGTCATCATCCGCTCGAAGCTCTGCTCGTGCGGCGCCTCGGCACCCGGTTTGGACAGTTCGTGGAACGGCAGCCGGTGAACCACGACGCCGCCGGGTACCCGGCCCTGTCCGCGACGTTCGACCTCACGGTCGGAGCGAAGGTCGGCGACGTCGGTGATGCCGAATCGGAGCAGCGCCTCCTGACCCGAATCGTCGAGCCCGCTCAACTCGCTGGACCGGAAGAACCTGCCCGGCCGGATGCCCGCCTCTTCGGCGATGTCACGGAAGTTCCATGCCCCTGACAGGGCGTCAGGGTTCGGGGTCACCGAGAAGACCCAGCGGTGACCGCCGCGGCGAAAGCCGACTTCTCCCTGCCGAGTTCGGCCCGCGCGATGGTCCGCATGTGGACCTCGTCCGGGCCGTCGAACAGGCGCATGGCCCGGTGCCAGCCGTAGAGCCGAGCCAGCACGGTGTCGTCGCTGACGCCCGCCGCGCCGTGCACCTGGATCGCGCGGTCGATGACGTTGCACGCCATCTGCGGGGCGACCGCCTTGATCATCGCGACCTCGTTGCGCGCCTCCTTGTTGCCCTTCTCGTCGATCACCCACGCTGCCTTGTGGCACAACAGCCGCGCCTGGTCGATCTCGTTGCGTGACAACGCCACCTGCTGTTGGACCACGCCCTGCTCGGCCAACGGCTTACCGAACGCGATGCGATTGTTCACCCGGTCGACCATCAGTGCCAGCGCCCGCTCGGCCACCCCGATGGCACGCATGCAGTGATGGATGCGGCCAGGCCCCAAGCGGGCCTGAGCAATCGCGAAACCGCTGCCCTCCTCGTGGAGCAGATTCGTCACCGGCACCCGTACGTTGTCGAAGCTGACCTCGCAGTGGCCGTGCTGGTCCTGCCACCCGAAAACCGGCAGCGACCGCTCGATCGACACACCCGGCGTATCGACGGGGACAAGAATCATCGACTGCTGCTGATGGCTGGCGGCATCAGGGTTGGTGCGGCCCATCACGATGAGGAGCTTGCAGCGGGGATCGGCTGCCCCGGATATCCACCATTTGCGGCCGTTGATCACGTAGTCGCCGCCGTCGCGCAGCATCGTGGTCTGGATGTTGCGGGCGTCGCTGGAGGCCACCGCGGGCTCCGTCATCGCGAACGCACTGCGGATCTCTCCGTTGAGCAGCGGCTCGAGCCACTGCTTGCTCTGCTCGGAGTTGGCGAACAGGTGCAGGGTTTCCATGTTGCCGGTGTCGGGGGCCGCGCAGTTGGTCACCTCGGGAGCGATCTCCATGCTCCAGCCGGTGAGCTCGGCCAGCGGCGCGTATTCGAGGTTCGTCAGCCCCGACTCGGCGGGCAGGAACAGGTTCCACAGCCCGCGTTCCTTGGCCAGCTTCTTGAGGTCCTCGATCACGGGCGGGACGGTGTGGTCGTCACGGCCCTTCTCGTGCCGGTAGGCCTCGTAGTCCTTCTCCGCGGGAAAGACGTACTCGATCATGAAATCGGAGAGCCGCTTGTGGTAGTCCTGCCCTTTGGCCGACATCGCGAAGTCCATGACAGTCACGATATGACACCCGTAAAAAACGGGAATCGCGGCAGTCCATGACACGTATAACAGGGCATGACCGAAAGCCGTCCGCCGCTCCCGCCCTTCACGCACGAGACCGCCGTCCAGAAGGTGCAAGCCGCCGAGGACGCCTGGAACACCCGCGACCCGGAGCGGGTCAGCTTGGCGTACACCCCGGACTCGCAGTGGCGCAACCGCGGCGTGCATGTCGTCGGACGCGCCGCGATCGTCGCGTTCCTGACCCAGAAGTGGCAACGCGAACTCGACTACGTCCTGCGCAAGAGCCTGTGGGACTTCCACGGCAATCGGATCGCGGTGCGGTTTCAGTACGAATGCCGCGACGCAGGCGGCCAGTGGTACCGCAGTTACGGCAATGAACTGTGGGAGTTCGATTCAGACGGTCTGTCCCCCGCAAGCGGGAGGTGCCCCCAGGCGCGCCGGGAGGCCAGCATCAACGACGTCAGGATCCAGGAGGCGGAGCGCCGGTACTTCGGTCCGCGACTGGAGTCCGAGCACGGGGTCGACATCCCGCTGTGGTGAGAGGACCGGCGGGGGTCTCTTGTGGAGGGTGGTCTTGAGTTAGTCGCCCGACGGGACGTCGATGACGAACCCTTCGCCGGCGGGGTAGCTGTGATGGCGGGGCATCACGATGACCGGAGGACGGGCGATGACGTTCGGGGTCGCGACGATGCCCGGTCGCGGCTCGGGGTGGTACGAGTACGTGCCCGCGTTGGCCATCCCGGCCAGGCCGAGGGCGGCGCCACCGAGAATGCCGGCGGAGACGACGGGAAGAGCGATGAAGCGGGCGAAGATTCGGGTGGTGGTCACGGGAGTTTCTTTCCTGTCTGGTCGAGGTCTTCGGTTTTCCCTTGCCGGCTGTTCCGGCGTTGGGATAACTATTGCCCGCTGCGACCCTGCAGTCTGTCCGCTGATCGACCTTTGACCTGGGGGAATCCGATGTCCCCCGATCGGGGGACGGCGACCGATGGAAGCGGCAGCGCGAAGAACCAGGGGATGTGGCGGATCGTTTTGGTGTTCATTGCAATCCTCCTGTGTCACTTGATGTTTGGTACTTCTTGCCGGCTTGTTCCGGCGATGACTCAAGAGTGCTTGCCCGCCGCGGATCTGTATGTCGCGTAAGAGAACGGCGGCGCGGATAAACCGCGTGTCATTCATTCGGATGAACAACGCAGGTGGCTGTGCGAAGCTGGCAGCTGTGTCGACGGGCCTGACCAGCGAAAAAGTGCGAGTCGTGGTGGGTGACGACCATCCGATGTTTCGCGACGGAGTCGTCCGTGCGCTGATATCCAGCGGGTCGATCGAGGTGGTCGCCGAGGCTGACGACGGTGTTTCGGCACTCGAGGCGATCCGTACGCATCAGCCGCAGGTCGCGTTGCTGGATTACCGCATGCCGGGGATGGACGGCGCCGAAGTCGCCGCCGCGGTGGTCCGCGACGAACTGCCGACCCGCGTCCTGCTGATCTCGGCGCACGACGAGTCGGCGATCGTCTTCCGTGCGCTACAGGAGGGTGCGGCCGGATTCCTGCCCAAGGAGTCGAGCCGCTCCGAACTCGTGAACGCGGTGCTGGACTGCGCGAAGGGCCGTGACGTCGTGGCACCCAGCCTCGCCGCCGGCCTGGCCGGTGAGATACGTAAACGCGCCGAACCCGAGGGACCGGTGCTCAGTCCGCGTGAACGCGAAGTACTCAAGCTGATCGCCGCGGGCAGCAGCATCCCCGCGATGGCCAAGGAATTGTTCCTCGCGCCGTCGACCGTCAAGACCCACGTGCAGCGCCTCTACGAGAAACTCGGCGTCAACGACCGCGCCGCCGCCGTGGCCGAGGCGATGCGCCGCAAACTGCTGGAATAGCTTTGCTCGACCGCATCGCCCGATACCTCGCCGCAGAACCCGTGCGCGTCAGCGCGTTCCTCCGGCTGCCGCTGATCGCGCTGATCGGGCTGCTGGTGTGGACGTGGGACGTCGACCACTGGCTGCCCGGCGTGTATGAGGTGGTGCTGGGGATCTACGCGGCCGCCGCCGTGGTGTGGCTCGTCGTGGTGCTGCGCGGTCCGGTGCCGCGCTGGGCGGACTGGACCTCGACGACCTTCGATGTCCTCGTCGCCGTGCTGCTGTGCCTGGTTTCCGGGGGAGCGACGGCGGCCCTGCTGCCGGTCTTCTTCCTGCTGCCGGTCGCGATCGCCTTCCAGGACCGGCCGTGGCGTACCGCGATCCTCGGCACCGGCACGGCGCTGTGCTATCTCGGGGTGTGGATCGTGTACTCCAAGCGCGACGACACCGTCGGCATGCCGGACATCGTCTACTCGCACTTCGGGTTTCTGCTCTGGGCGGCGGCGGCCACCACAGCGCTGTGTCTGGTTCTGGTGTCGCGACGAGCGCGTGTGACGAGGCTGCAGGAGGTCCGTCGGCAGCTGGTGTCCGAGGCGATGCAGGCCGATGAACGGCACAACCGGGAAGTCGCCGAGCATCTGCACGACGGCCCGCTGCAGACGTTGTTGGCGGCCCGCCTCGACCTCGACGAGGTTCGCGAGCGCACCGGCGATCCTGCGCTGGAGGCCGTGCACGCCGCGCTGCAGCAGACGGCCGCCGCGCTGCGGTCCACGGTGACCGAGCTGCACCCGCAGGTGCTTGCTCAGCTCGGGCTGACGGAGGCCGTGCGAGAACTGCTGCGGCAGTTCCAGGCTCGCTCCGATTGCACCGTGGAGGCCGACCTGGCGGACGTCGGAAAGCCCGAGTCGCAGCAGCTGCTGTACCGGGCGGCGCGAGAACTGCTCAACAACATCGGCAAGCACGCGCGCGCGAGCAATGTCCGGGTGAGTCTGTCGCGGCGCCGCGACAGGGTGGTGTTGACCATCACCGACGACGGGACGGGCTTCGACCCTGCGAGTGTCGAAAGCTATGTCGCCGACGGACATATCGGGCTCGGGTCGCTGCTGGCGCGGTTCGATGCGATGGGCGGTTCGATGGAGATCGACTCCGTGGCCGGTCACGGCACGCAGGTGATCGCGACATCGCCGCCGGAGCCGATCGGCTGAAAAAACGTTGGCGCGCAATGCAGCCCCAGCGGTAGCGTCCGACGGATGAAGTGGCGAATCAGCGTGATCGCGATCGTCGTCGTGGTCGCCGCGCTGGTGGTGAACGCATTCCTCGTAGCCAGGGCGACACGTCAGGCCCAGCCGTTCGACGGCGGGCGGGTCATCGAACTCGACGGCCCGGACCTCAACGTCAAGGAGTTCGGCCCGCCTGGCGATCGCGCGGTCGTTTTGTTGCACGGCTATTCGGCGTCGGTCCAGTGGTGGGATCGCGTCGCGGCGGCGTTGCCCGCGCAACGCGTGGTCGCCATCGATCTCGTCGGCCACGGCGGGTCAGAGGCTCCCCGCAACGCCGAGAGTTACCGGATCGAAAGCCAGGCCAACGCCGTGCGCAACGCGCTCGATGCGCTCGAGGTGCGCCACGCCGTACTGGTGGGACATTCGATGGGCGGGTCCGTGGCGCTGGCTCTCGCCGGGCAGGATCCCGAACGTGTTGAGCGAGTTGTGATCTCCGATACCCCCGCCGAAATGAGCCTCGCAGAGATGCCCGCGTTGGCCGGGTTGGCTTGCGCCCCGATCATTGGGCAGGCCATCGACAGGCTGCGCCCCGTGGATGCGATCAGCGACAGCGCGTTGCAGACGGGCTTTGCCACCGATTTCGCGGTGCCGCCGCTGGCTCACCGATCGCTGGAGCAGTTGACACATTCGGGGCTGTGTCATGCCCGCGGCCAGGACGGGGCGCCCGCGGCGGTGGACCGCATCGCCCGCCTCGAGCAGCCGGTGCTGGTCGTCTGGGGTGAGCGCGACGAGCTGACGCCCACGGCGGCGAACGTCGAGCGCTACCGCGGGGCGGGGCTGACGCCGGTCGTCATTCCAGGATCGGGGCACAGCCCGATGGTCGAGGCGCCAGGCGAATTCGTGAACGCCATAACCGAATTCATCCAATAGGTTGGTCCCTCGCGAATTGTGCGCCACCATGAAGCGATGGAGCCTACGCAATGGCAGCCTCCGCATGACCCTGCACAACCGTATCCACAGTATGGACCGGCCAACCACGGGTGGCCTTCGCCGCCGCCGCAGTGGTCGCCGTACGGCCCTCCCGCCGGGCCGTCAGCGGTGTGGGCCGTCCTGCTCTGGTGCGTGGCCGTCGTCAGCCTGATCGGCTCGCTGATCTTCGGTGGTATCGCGTATGCGGGCTACTGGTCCAGCGGCTATCTCGATTCCTATGGTGTGACGACCACTGCAACCGTCACCGATGTGGAGGTCTTCACCGACACCGTCACCGTCGAGTTCACCACCGACGGTGGCACACCCGTCAGCGCCGAGATCGTCTGGTTCACGGGCAACAACCCCGATGTCGGTGACGAAGTCGAGATCACGTACGACCCTTCTGACCCGTCGTACGCCATCGAGGCGGGTGGTGATTCGGAAATCGTCATGGCGATCGTCTTCATCATTGGCGCATTCTTGGGACTGGTCGTGATGGTGGGTGCGGTCATCGGCGCGGTGATCGTTCACCGGAGAAGAGGTAAGGCTCACGGGTAGGCCATCGCTTTCAACGTTGTGCAGCGAAAGTTCGAATGAATCCCTGAATTTCGTTGATTTCGATGACCGAACCGTGCCGATCGCGCTCAGTTCGTCAGGCCGCGCGCGATGACCAGTCGCTGAATCTGGTTGGTGCCCTCGAAGATCTGCATGATCTTGGCCTCTCGCATGTACCGCTCGACGCGATAGTCGCGCGTGTACCCGGCGCCACCGAACACCTGCACGGCATCGGTGGTCACCTTCATCGCCGCGTCCGTGGCGACCAACTTGGCCACACTGGCCTGCGCCGAGTACGGGAGGTTCAGATCGCGACGACGCGCGGCATCGAGGTACGTCGCCCGTGCGCTGACCACAGCCGCACTCATGTCCGCCAACAGGAATCCCAGCCCCTGATGGTCGATGATCTTGCGGCCGAACGTCGTTCGCTCGTTCGCATAACGCACCGCTTCGTCCAGCGCCGCCTGCGCCAGGCCGGTGGCCACCGCGGCGATGCCGAGCCGGCCCGAGGGCGGGGAACACGCCGTCGGGGTAGGTCTCGTCCTTCTCATGGGTGTCGACCACCGGATCGAGAACCTTGTCGGCGATCTCACGGGTGAGCGCGATCAGGTCACGGGCATCGTCGGTGGGCAACAACCTGTCGACCGGCATGAGTGCAGACTCTAGTGGCCGGCGGAAACCGATTCCGAGAGCGCGGCGTTGATGGCGTCCACCCGGTCCTTGGCGTCGCCGAACAGCATCTGGGTGTTCTCCCGGAAGAACAGCGGGTTCTGCACGCCCGCGTAGCCCGATGCCATCGACCGCTTGAACACGATGACGTTGTTGGCGTTCCAGACCGTGAGCACCGGCATACCGGCGATCGGGCTGCTCGGGTCCTCGGAGGCCGCCGGGTTGACGGTGTCGTTGGCGCCGATGACCAGTACGACGTCGGTGTCGCTGAAGTCGTCGTTGATCTCGTCCATCTCCAGCACGATGTCGTAGGGCACCTTGGCCTCGGCCAGCAGCACGTTCATGTGGCCGGGCAGGCGTCCCGCGACGGGGTGGATACCGAACCGGACATTGACGCCGCGGTCGCGCAGCTTGCGGGTCAGGTCCGCGACGCCGTACTGGGCTTGGGCGACGGCCATGCCGTAGCCGGGCGTGATGATCACGGAGTGCGCCGAGGCGAGCAGGTCGGCCGCGCTGTCGGCGTCGATCTCGCGGTGGGTGCCGTAGTCCTTGTCATCCGCCGGGCCGGCTTCGATACCGAAGCCGCCGGCGATCACCGAGATGAACGACCGGTTCATGGCCTTGCACATGATGTAGGACAGGTAGGCACCGGAGGAGCCGACCAGCGCGCCGGTCACGATGAGCAGATCGTTGGACAGCAGGAAGCCCGACGCCGCCGCGGCCCAGCCCGAATAGCTGTTGAGCATCGACACCACGACGGGCATGTCGCCGCCGCCGATCGACGCGACCAGATGCCAACCGAGCAGCAGAGCCAGCACCGTGACGACGATCAGCAGCCACAGCTGGGGGTCGATGACGAACCACACGGTGAGCGCGGCGAACACCACCAGGGCGCCGACGTTGAGCACGTTCTTGCCGGGCAGCATCATCGGCGCGGACTTGATCCGGGCCGACAATTTCAGGTTGGCGACGATCGAGCCGGTGAACGTCACCGCTCCGATGAAGACTCCGATGACGACCTCGGCGGAGTGAATGCCCAGCATTCCTTCGGTGCCGAGCTGCACCGCTTCAGCGCCGGTGGCATCACCCTCGACGTGCAGGTAGCCGTTCCAGCCGACCAGCACGGCGGCCAGGCCGACGAAGCTGTGCAGCAACGCGATGAGCTCGGGCATGCCGGTCATCTCGACGACCTTGGCGCGCCACAGACCGATCGCGGCACCGATGACCATCGCGCCGACGAGCAGGCCGAGGCCCAGCGGTTCGATGTGCCGCGCCAGCGCGAGCGCGATCGTCGCGAGTAGCGCGACGGCCATCCCGGCGATGCCGAAACTGTTACCGGCCCTTGATGTCTCGTGCCTGGACAGCCCGGCCAGCGCCAGGATGAACAACAGCGCGGCGACGACGTAGGCTGCGGTCGCGGCAGTCTCTATGGTGAACATGCGCTTAGCTCCTCGAGAACATCGCCAGCATGCGGCGGGTCACCGCGAAGCCACCGAAGACGTTGATGCTGGCCAGCAGGATCGCCAGAAATGCAAGGACGGTGATGACTGTGCCATTTCCCCTGTCACCGTGGCCGATCTGCAGCAGTGCGCCGACGACGATGATGCCCGAGATCGCGTTGGTCACCGACATCAGCGGCGTGTGCAGCGCGTGGTGCACGTTGCCGATCACGTAGTAGCCGATGACGATCGCCAGCGCGAACACCGTCAGGTGTACCTGCAGCGCGGCGGGGGACAGTGCGATGAGGGCGAACAGCACCGCGGCGGCGGCGAAGGTGATGCCCAGCCGGCGTCGGGTCGACATCGGAGTCTTGGCGGGTTTGTGCTCGACCGGGGCGGCAGCGGCAGCCGCGGGCGCCGCGGACACCTGCACCGGTGGCGGCGGCCACGTCGTCTCACCGTCGCGGACCACGGTGACCGACCGCTGAACGACATCGTCGAAGTCCAGGGTGAGCTGTCCGTCCTTCTCCGGGGTGAGCAGCTTGAGCAGGTTCACCAGGTTGGTGCCGTAGAGCTGCGACGCGGTGGCGGGCAGACGCCCCGCCAGATCGGTGTAGCCGATGATCGTCACGCCGTGGTCGGTGACGATCGCCTGATCCTTGACGGTGCCCTCGACGTTGCCGCCGTTGGCGGCGGCCATGTCGACGAGCACACTGCCCGGCTTCATCGACGCGACCATGTCGGCGGTGATGATGCGCGGCGCGGGCTTACCAGGGATCAGCGCGGTGGTGATGATGATGTCGACCTCTTTGGCCAACTCGGCGTACAGGGCGGCCTCGCGGGCTTTGTAGTCGTCGCCCATCTCCTTGGCGTAGCCGGTCGCCGAGACCTCGGCCGTCTCCGGATCGACGGGCATGTACTCGCCGCCGAGGGAGCGCACCTGATCGGCGACCTCGGGCCGCGGGTCGGTGGCCTTGACGACCGCACCGAGGCTGCCGGCCGCGCCGACGGCGGCCAGGCCGGCGACACCCGCGCCGACCACGAGCACCCTGGCCGGCGGCACCTTGCCCGCCGCGGTCACCTGCCCGGTGAAGAACCTGCCGAAGCTGTGCGCGGCCTCGACGACCGCGCGGTACCCCGCGATGTTCGCCATCGACGACAGCACGTCCAGGGACTGCGCTCGCGAGATACGTGGCACGGCGTCCATCGCCAGCACGGTGATGGGGCGGGCGGACAGCTTCTCGACCAGTTCCGGGTTCAGCGCCGGGGAGATCAGGCTGACCAGTGTCGCGCCGTCACGTACCTTGGCGATCTCATCGTCGGAGGGGGCGTTGACCTTGAGGACGACGTCGGCCGCCCAGGGGTCACCCACACTGGCGCCGGCCTCCACGTAGGCCGCATCGGCAAAGCTGGAGGCAGCGCCTGCGCCCGACTCGACGACGACCGTGTAGCCCAGTTTGAGCAGTTGTCCGACGGTTTGCGGCGTAGCGGCAACCCGCGTCTCACCCGCCAGGGATTCGCGCGGTATCCCGATAATCATCCGAAAAGTCTCCCATCCGCCTCTTGGCGACGTTGTGCCCCTCCGCCGGTAAGCGGCTTACCCCGATTCGCAGCTGAGGCGAGCTCCCGAGGTCCACGTAAGGTTCGCGGTGATGACCGAGTCCAGACCGCCCGCCGCTGCGCTGCTGGTTCGCGCCGGCGGGGTGCGCGGGCTGGTGTACACGGCGCTACCGGTCACCACGTTCGCGGTGACGAACTCGGTGACCGGTTTGCGTCCGGCGCTCATCGCCGCGATCACCGTCGCGTCGCTCATTTTGGCGTGGCAGCTGTTCCGGAGGGAGTCCACCCGGCCCGCGATATTGGGATTCGCGGGCATCGCGGTGTGCGCGGCGTTCGCCTTGATCACCGGAAGGGCCAAGGACTTCTATCTGCCCGGCATCTGGATGTATCTCGGGTTGGCGCTCGCCTTCACCTTTTCGATCGTGATCCGCAGACCACTCGTCGGTGTCGGGTGGGCATGGATGACGGGTCGCGACGACACGTGGCGTCGAGTTCCGAAGGTTCGACTGGCGTTCGACATAGCCACCGCCGTGATGGCGACGGCATCGTGGTCACGCTTTCTGGTGCAGAACTACCTGTATGACACGGATCAGGAGGGGCTACTGGCGGCGGCGCGTATCGCGATGGGCTGGCCGATATTCGTGGTCACCTCGTCGGTGATCTATCTCGCCGTCCGGGTGAGCATCCGGGCTCTCCCTCGCGCGAGCGAGGCGTAGACGGGGGTTAGACGGGGGGATAGGCAGGCGGCGGATATACGCCACGCAGAATCCAGGCGAACCAGTTCGCGCCGTATTCCAGCTCGTCGCTCGCGTCATAATCGGGATTGGGATCCACGTCATCACCTCTCGTGTCGCGGCTGGTTCTCGCCCGAGTCTAGACCTGCCGCCGAACTGGCGACACCCTCAACGCATAAACTAGCCAACCAGTTGATTGATACCCCGGATCCGCTCCGGGCCTGCATATAGTGAGTCGCCATGCCAGCCTCGTCACCGGAAGCCTCGAACGGGATGTCACGTCGCGAGGAATTGCTGGCCGTCGCCACCAAGCTGTTCGCCGCTCGTGGGTATCACGGCACCCGGATGGACGACGTCGCCGACGCCGTCGGCCTGAACAAGGCCACGGTGTACCACTACTACGCCAGCAAAGCGCTGATCCTCTACGACATCTACAAGGGCGCTGCCGACTTCACCGTCGATGCCCTGCACGACGACCCGACCGCGTCGGCCCGGGAGACCATCTACCACTTCACCCGTCGGCTGCTGGTCGGCATCGCCAGCGACATCGAGCGCGCGGCGGTTTACTTTCAGGAAGGCCCCTACATCACGGAGTGGTTCACCGAGGAGCAGGTCGCCTACATCAGGGAGAAGGAAACCCAGGTCTACGAGCACGTGCGCGACGTCATCGACCGCGGCATCGCCAGCGGCGAGTTCTACGACTGTGACAGCCACGTTCTGGCCCTCGGCTACATCGGGATGACGCTGGGGTCCTACCGCTGGCTGCGGCCGCACGGTCGGCGCACCGCGCAGGAGATCGCCGTCGAGTTCAGTACCGCGCTGTTGCGCGGATTGATCCGCGACGAAACGGTGCGAGAGTCCGAGCCGCTGGGTGTGAACATCAGCGCAGCCAACTAGCCGGTGAGTCAGATGAGATCGAACTTGCTGTCGCGACGGGATCTCGATTTCCTGCTCTACGAGTGGCTGCGGGTCGACGAACTGACCAAGCGTGACCGCTTCGCCGAGCACTCCCGCGAGACGTTCGACGCGGTGCTCGAGCTGTGTGAGCAGTTGGCGACGCGGTATTTCGCACCGCACAACAAGAAGAGCGACGCCAACGAGCCACAGTTCGACGGTGAGAAGGTGACCGTCATCGGTGAGGTCAAGGAGGCGCTGGACGCATTCGCCCAGGCCGATCTCGTGGGCATGGGCATGGACCACGACCTGGGCGGCGCTCAGTTGCCGATGACCGTCGCCCAGGCGGCGTTCGCCTGGATTGCGGCCGCCAACGTCAGCACCTCGGGTTACGTCATGCTCACCATGGCCAACGCGAACCTGCTCGCGAAGTTCGGCACCCCCGAGCAGATCGAGACCTTCGTCAAACCCATGCTGGCCGGGCGGTTCTCCGGAACGATGGCACTGTCCGAGACACAGGCCGGTTCGTCGCTCGCCGACATCCTCACCCGGGCCGAACCGCAGCCCGACGGCACATACCGGCTGTTCGGTTCGAAGATGTGGATCTCCGGCGCCGAGCACGAGCTGACCGAGAACATCGTCAATCTGGTGCTGGCCAAGATCCCGGGCGGACCGGCGGGCACCAAGGGCATCTCGCTGTTCATCGTCCCGAAATGTCTTGTCAATGACGATGGTTCGATCGGCGAGCGCAACAACGTCGTCATCGCCGGGCTGAACCACAAGATGGGGCAGCGGGGTATCACCAACACCGTCCTGAACTTCGACGGCGCCGTCGGTTATCTCGTCGGCGAGCCGCACCGCGGCATCACCTACATGTTCACCATGATGAACGAGGCACGCCTCGGCGTAGGTATGGGTGCGGTGGCACTGGGCTACACCGGCTACCTCAAGTCGGTGGACTACGCCCGCGAACGCCCGCAGGGCAGACCGGTGACGGCCAAGGACCCGACGACGCCGCAGATCCCGATCATCGAACACGCCGATGTCAAGCGAATGCTGTTGGCGCAGAAGGCGTATGTCGAGGGCGGGATGGCGTTGCTGCTGTACTGCGCCAAGCTCGTCGACGTGCAGCACAGCGCCGAAACCGACGCCGAGCGCGATGCGGCGACGCTGCTGCTCGACATCCTCACGCCGGTTGGGAAGAGCTGGCCGTCGCAGTGGTGCCTGGAGGCCAACAACCTCGCGATTCAGGTACACGGTGGCTACGGCTATACCCGCGAATACGACGTCGAACAGCACTACCGCGACAACCGGCTGAACGCCATTCACGAGGGCACCCATGGCATTCAGAGCCTCGACCTGCTGGGCCGCAAGGTGACCCAGCGCGGCGGCGCCGGCCTCGCGGCGCTCGGGGCGGCGATTGCTCAGACAGTCGACGCCGCGAACGCCGCGGGCGGGGATGCCGCGCAACTGGCACCTCGGCTCAGTGCACCCTGGGAGCGCCTGGTCGAGGTGACCGCCGCAATGTTCGCGTCCGGCGACATCGACGCCGCGCTGGCCAACAGCGTCGCGTACCTCGAGGCGTTCGGCCACATCGTGGTCGCCTGGATCTGGCTCGAGCAGGTGGTCGCCTGCAACGGCCGCACCGGCGACTTCTACGACGGCAAACGGCAAGCTGCGCGGTACTTCTTCCGGAGCGAACTGCCCAAGACGGGTCCTCAACTCGATCTGCTTGCCGCGTTGGACCGCACCTCGCTGGACATGCGCGACAGCTGGTTCTGACTGGATTTCCCACGGCGGAGTAGGCCGGATCACACAGTCGTGCCGTTTGATCCCCCGGGGTAGTCGGGAAGCCCACATGAATATGCAATCGACACTTGACTCACTTACCGAATGGCTGCTGACGAAGGGCCTGCACATCGCGCTGGTGCTGGTGTTCGCGATCATCGCCACGCGGGTGATCCGGTTCATCGCGCGTCGTATCAGCAAGCGATGGGACAGCGGCGACGCCGCCGACTCGGTGCTGCGACCCGAGAGCGTCAAACACCGCCGGGCGGTTGCCTCGGTGATCTCGTCGGTCGCCATCGCCGTGCTCTACGTCGTCGTCGCCGTCGACATCGCCAATCAACTCGGGCTGCCGATCGGCTCGCTGGTGGCGCCCGCGGCGGTGCTCGGTGCCGCGCTCGGTTTCGGCGCCCAGCGCATCGTGCAGGATCTGCTCAGCGGCTTCTTCCTGATCACCGAGAAGCAGTACGGGTTCGGCGATCTGGTCGCGCTGACCGTGACGGCGGGTGGTGAGGCCCGCGGCACGGTCGAGGACGTGACGCTGCGTGTCACGAAACTCCGCACCAGCGACGGTGAGGTATTCACCGTGCCGAACGGCCAGATCGTCAAATCGCTCAACCTGTCCAAGGATTGGGCGCGCGCGGTGGTCGACGTCCCGGTCCCGACGTCGGCCGACATCAACATCGTCAACGACGCGCTGCGGGAGGTGTCGACCATGGCCATGCACGACGACGGCCTGCCCGAGCTGCTGCTCGACGAGCCGCAACTGATGGGTGTCGAGAGCATCGAGAAGGACACCGTGAACCTGCGCGTGGTGGCACGCACGCTGCCCGGCAAGCAATTCGAGGTGAGTCGTCGTCTGCGCGCCCTGATCGTCTCGGAGCTGCGGCGCGCGGGCGTCGCGGATGCCGAAGCCGCGGCTAGTCGAACCGGATGATCTGCCGCACGGCCTTGCCGTCGGCGAGTTGATCCATGCCGGAGTTGATGTCGTCGAGCGTGATCGTCGCCGACACCAACGACTCGACCGGTAGCCGGCCCGCCCGCCACAGACCGACGAAGTGCGGGATCTCGCGCGCGGGCACGGCAGATCCGAGATAGCTGCCGATCAGCGACCGCCCCTCTGCGACAAAGCCCAACGGCGACAAGTTGACTCGCGCATCCGGGCGGGGGAGTCCGACACAGACGGTGCGGCCGCCCGCAGCGGTGAGGTCCACGGCGGTCTCCACCGCCTGCGGATGCCCGACCGCCTCGATCACGACGGCGGCCTTGAGCCCGGCCTCGCGCGCTTCGTCGGCCGTGTACGCCTCGTGGGCGCCCATGGTGCGGGCCAGCTCGAGCTTGGCGGGTAGCTGATCGACACCGATGACGCGGACATCGTCGTGCGAGAGAGCGGTCAGCACCGCAGCCATGCCCACCCCACCGAGGCCCACGACGATCACGGTTTCACCCGGTCGTGGCCGCCCGGCGTTGATCACCGCGCCGCCGCCGGTCAGAACCGCACAGCCGAGCAGCGCCGCGACCTCCGCGGGTACGTCGGCGGGCACCGGAACGACCGAACGGTGATCGACGACGGCGTGCGTGGCGAAGCCCGAGACGCCGAGGTGATGATTGACCGGCTGACCGTCGCGGGAGAGCCTGCGTTCACCGGTCATCAGGGTGCCGGCCGTATTGGCGGCGGTCCCGGGAATGCACGGGGTGAGCCCGTTGGTGGCGCACGCCTCGCAGGCACCGCACCGCGGCAGGAAGGTCATCACCAGGCGCTGACCGACGGCCGAGTTCGAACCCCCGGGTCCGACCTCCTCGACGACGCCCGCCGCCTCGTGTCCCAACAGCATCGGCACGGGCCGGACTCTGCTGCCGTCGACGACGGACAGGTCGGAATGGCACATTCCGGCGGCTTCGATGCGGACGAGCAGTTCACCCTCGCCCGGGGGAGCCAGGTCGAGGTCGTGCACTACCAGCGGCCTGGTTTCGGCGTACGGCCTTTCGAGCCCGATCTGTTCGAGTACGGCGCCGCTTATCCTCATGACTACAGCCTGCCCGCACTGACGCTGAGTCGACAATCCGCCGGCGAATTCGCATTACGCTGCTGGTGATGCTGGAAAGGTCCGAGATCCGGTTTCTGCCCGTCGGCGGACGCCGGGTGGCGTACGAGGTGCGTGGCAGCGGTCCACCGCTGGTCGCCCCGGCATGGTGGGTCAGTCACCTCGAACTCGACTGGCAGAACCCCGATTTCCGTCGATTCTGGGACGGAATCGCCGAGGGATACACCTTGATCCGGTACGACCGGCTCGGAGTCGGCATGTCGGACCACACGCTGCACGACTCCGACCTGACCCTCGACAGCGAGGTCGCGACGTTGCGCGCGCTCGTCGACGAGCTCGGGCTCGAACGCGTCTCGCTCATCGGCGGCTCGTCCGGGAGCTGCACGGCGGTCGCGTTTGCCGCGGCGTTTCCCGATCGTGTCGAGCGGATGGTGTTGTACGGGTCGTACCCGGATGGAACGGCGATCACGGCGCCTGGGGTCGGCGACGCGATACTGGCTGCGATACAAGCACATTGGGGCTTGGGATCACGCGTGCTCGGCGACATCTTCCTCGGCGGGGCCAACGCTGATGAGCAGGAGCATTTCGGTCGGCTGCAGCGTGAGTCTGCGACGGCCGAGACCGCGGCAGCGGTGTTGGCTCTCGTCTACCGGCTCGATGTTCGAGACCAGCTTCCGCTCGTCCGCGCGCCGACGTGGGTGGTGCATCGCCGTGACGACCGTGCCGTGCCGTACCGACTCGGGCGCGAGGTCGCGGCGGCGATTCCGGGCGCGACATTCATCCCGCTGAAAGGGAGCGCGCACTTCCCGTGGCATGGTGACGCCGATTCCGTTGTTCGCGCATGTCGCGAAGCGCTAGGACCGGCACCGGCGCTGCCACACGCGACGAGTGCGCAGGAGCAGGTCCTGTCGGCTCGTGAGCGCGAAATCCTCTCGTGCATTGCGCGTGGTCTCAGCGATCGCGAAATCGCGGAACACCTCGTGCTCAGCTCGCACACCGTCCACCGTCACGTCGCGAACATCCGCCGCAAGCTGGGCCGCACTTCTCGAACTGCCGCCGTCGCCGAAGCCGCGCGTCTCGGAATCTTGTGACGTGGCCGCAACGGGCCATCTGCACAAGATGGCCGCATCGGGCGATGCGCGCGCCCGGTGGCCGCGCCTAGCTTTGCGGAATGACCGACATCGCCAGCATCAAATCGACTGCGCGGGAGAACCAGCCGTCCGCCGCGTGGCTGCGGATCTTCGCCCTCGTGTATGACCCGTTCCTCTGGCTGGGTGAAACCGCAGGCATGCGTCGACGGCGTGCAGCCTTGCTCGCCGACGCCTACGGTCGCGTCGTTGAGATCGGCTCCGGGACCGGGCTGAACATCGCGCACTATCCCGAGGCGGTCACCGAGCTGCTGCTGACCGAACCCGAGCCGGGAATGCGCAAGAAGCTCTCGCGTCGGACAGACCAAAATCGTTGTGCCACAGAAATTGTCGATGCTCCAGCAGAGCGACTACCATTCGCCGACGCATCAGTGGATACCGTCGTTTCCACGCTCGCCCTGTGCACGGTCGACGACCCCGAAGCTGCGCTGCACGAGATTGCGCGCGTACTCCGGCCCGGCGGCCAGCTGCTGTTCATCGAACATGTGCGGGCGGGCTCGCGGTTGCTGGCGGCGGTCCAGGACAAGCTGGCCGGACCGTGGCGCCACTTCGCAGGTGGCTGCCGCTGCAACCGCGACACCGTCGGGCGGATGCGCGCCTGCGGCTTCACCGTCGCGGCCCAACACGTGGTGTGGCGCGGCATGCCGGCGATCGTCCACCCCCTTGCCATGGGTCGTGCGACACGAGATCACGGGCGCCCGCAGACTGTGAGGTAGCGGCGGCGCCTGCGAGACTGCTGCCATGAAGGAGCGCGAGCTCACCGGTGCCGACTTTCCGGTGCACTGGCCGGTGTCGACGAGGTGGACCGACAACGACATGTTCGGCCACCTCAACAACGCGGTGTACTACGCACTGTTCGACACGGCGATCAACGGCTGGATCAACACCAACTGCGGTATCGACCCGACGGATGTGCCCTGGTTGGGTGTCGTCGCCGAATCGGGTTGCAAGTACTTCGCCGAATTACGGTTCCCTGAACCACTTTTCGTCGGGTTGGCAGTGGCCCGGCTGGGCACCAGCAGCGTGACATACCGAATGGGGTTGTGGCAGGCGGGTGGGCCCGACGCACCCGTCGCGGCGGTCGGCCACTGGGTGCATGTGTACGTCGACCGGGCGAGCCGCCGACCCATGCCGATCCCGGCGGTGATCCGCTCGCTGCTCGAAAAGGCGTGCGTCGACTAGTCGATATGCTCGTGCAATGCCGTTTGTGAGCAAGACCGTCGAGGTCACCGCCCCCGCCGAGGCGATCATGGGGATCGTCGCGGACTTCGAGTCGTATCCGGTGTGGAACGAGGAGATCAAGGGCTGCTGGGTGCTGGCGCGCTACGACGACGGCCGGCCCAGCCAGCTGCGTCTCGACGTTGTCGTCCAGGGGCAGTCTGGCACCTTCATCACCGCGGTCTACTACCCCGACCAGAATCAGATCCAGACAGTGCTGCAGCAGGGTGAGTTCTTCGAGAAGCAGGAGCAGAAGTTCGCGGTCGTCCCGATGGGGGCGATGTCGCTGCTGACGGTGGATCTCGATGTCGAGACGAAACTGCCGATCCCCGCGCAGTTCGTGAAGAAGGCGATCGGTGACACGCTCGACTACCTGGCGGACAATCTGAAGGCCCGCGCCGAGGAACTCTCCGCTTCCTAGCGGCGAGAAGTAGTGCTCAGCCCCACAACTTCGTCTCGTCGAGCCACGCGATCAGCCGCTGCGCGCCGTCGTCGAACTCGCCGCCCGTCAGCCTCACCACTGCGTCGACATCGCCCGTGCGCAGCGCCGCGATCATTGCGCGGTGCGTGGCGATCGCGGCAACCCCCCACTGCGGGCTTGCCGTATAGATGTGGCCTGGCAGATATCGCGCAACATGTAAGAGGAACCACGCGAGCTTGATGCGGCCGGTGGATCGGTTGAACGCCCGGTGGAACGCGAACTCCGCGGACGCGATCGCGTCGGGCTCATGGTGGTCGACGGCCTCGGCCAGTGCTTCGTTGAGCTGCTCCAGCTCGTCTATCTGCGCCGGGGTGATCCGCTCGGCCACCGTCGCCGCCAACTCCCTGGCGATCGTGGCCTGCAGCCAGAAGATGTCCTTTACATCGCCGCGGGTCAGGGGAACCACGACGTGGCCGCGGTGCGGTTCGAGCGCAACCATGCCCTCACCGCGCAGTGTGCGCAGCGCCTCGCGGACCGGCGTGATGCTGACGCCCAGCTCAGCGGCGGTTTCATCCAGTCGGATGAAGGTCCCCGGCCGCAGGACACCAGTCATGATGTCAGTGCGCAGCCGGGCCGCCACCTGTTCGGACAGCTGCTCGCGCCGCACCTCGCGTCGGGGCTTCGCCCGGGCTTTCGAGGGTGCGTTCACTGGCTCTCCGGTCCGTCTGGCATGGGGTTGTACCCGAGCCGCCGAGGCCATACTGTGACCGGGGCAACACCAAATCTGATCAAACATCCTTGATCAAATACGAACGCAGCGCAACCGGGCCGGTGGGGCCCCAGCTTGCGAGGGGAGGGACACTCGCCGTTGACCTCGTCTTCGTCCCTGCCGGACCCGACTGAACAGCCCTACCTCGCACGACGGCAGAACTGGACCAACCAGCTCGCGCGGCACGCCTTGATGCAGCCCGGCGAAACCGCCCTGCGTTTCCTCGGCCGCACCACGACCTGGGGTGAACTCGATAGCCGCGTCACCGCCCTCGCAGGTGCCCTGAGCAGGCGCGGAGTCCAATTCGGCGATCGCGTACTGATCTTGATGCTCAATCGCACCGAGTTCATCGAGTCGTTCCTCGCGATCAACAAACTCGGCGCCATCGCCGTGCCGGTCAACTTCCGGATGACTCCGCCCGAGATCGCCTTCCTGGTCAGCGATTGTCAGGCCGAGGTCGTCATCACCGAATCGGTGCTCGCCAACGTGGCGACCGCGGTCCGCGACATCGATCCGACGCTGACGACTGTCGTGGTGGCCGGCGGCACCACCGAAGTAGGCCTCATCGGCTACGACGACCTGATCGCCGAAGCGGGCGACGCGCCATCGGGCCTCGACATCCCCGACGACTCGCCTGCGCTGATCATGTACACCTCGGGAACCACCGGCAGGCCCAAGGGCGCGGTGCTCACCCATAACAACCTCGCCGGGCAGGCGATGACGTTCCTGTTCACCAACGGCGCCGACCTCAACAACGACGTCGGGTTCGTCGGGGTGCCGCTGTTCCACATCGCGGGCATCGGGAACACGATCATCGGCCTGCTGCTGGGCAGGCCGACCGTCATCTACCCACTGGGCGCGTTCGACCCGGGCGCACTGCTCGACGTCCTCGACGCCGAAGCGGTGACGGGCATCTTCCTGGTGCCCGCGCAATGGCAGGCGGTCGTCGCCGAGCAGCGCGCGCGTCCGAGGAATCTGAAGCTTCGGGTCCTCTCGTGGGGTGCCGCACCGGCCTCGGATACATTGCTGCGCAGTATGTCTGACACCTTCCCCGGAACGCAGATCCTCGCCGCATTCGGTCAGACCGAGATGTCGCCGGTGACGTGCATGTTGTTGGGTGACGACGCGATCCGCAAGCTGGGTTCGGTCGGCAAGGTGATTCCGACGGTGTCCGCGCGCGTCGTCGACGAGGACATGAACGACGTCGAGATCGGACAGGTGGGCGAGATCGTCTATCGCGCGCCCACGCTGATGGCCGGCTACTGGAACAACCCCAAGGCCACGGTCGAGGCCTTCACAGGCGGCTGGTTCCATTCCGGGGACCTCGTGCGCCAGGACGAAGAGGGCTACGTCTGGGTGGTGGACCGCAAAAAGGACATGATCATCTCGGGCGGCGAGAACATTTACTGTGCCGAGGTCGAGAACGTCCTGGCCGCACACCCCTCGATCGCGGAGGTGGCGGTCATCGGACGTCCGGACGACACATGGGGCGAGGTGCCGGTGGCCGTGATCGCCCTCGGCGCCGAGGGTGATCTCGGCCTGGCAGATGTCCAGAATTTCCTCGGCGAACGCCTTGCGAGATACAAGCATCCGAAGGTTTTGGAGATCGTCGACGCGCTCCCCCGCAACCCTGCTGGCAAAGTACTCAAAACGGAACTACGAGTGCGATTCGGCGGCGGAAAGCAGATTGACGCAGGCGAAAGTGATACTCCCCCAACGGTTTCTGCTGGCGCACAAGAGATTTAGGGAATAGGCACGGGTTTGCTAACGGTTAAGGGCACAATCTTCCAGATGCCATGCAACGCGGGGATGGCATCGGGTACAGTCCTGTGGTCTGTCTTACTACTGGCGAGTAGGGAGACACTGGTCACAGTCAGCGGGTTGGGGCAAGGAGGCCGCGTGCGACAGGATTTGCCGTCGCGCCACGATGGGCGGGGTCTCGTCGTAGGAGGATGTCGGTGACGGCGTCGACCGACATGGTCGGTTACGTCCGCGACCAGATTCGGCCAGGTCTGACTGCGGTCGGCGGATTCGTGCGGATGTGCGTGCTCACCGCCAAAGCGACTTTCAAGCCGCCGTTCCAGTGGCGCGAGTTCATCCTCCAGAGCTGGTTCCTGATGCGGGTGGCGTTCCTGCCGACCGTCGCGGTGTCCATCCCGCTGACCGTGCTCCTCATCTTCACGCTCAACATCCTCTTGACCGAGTTCGGCGCGGCCGATATCTCCGGGGCGGGTGCCGCGCTGGCCGCCGTCACCCAGCTCGGGCCGCTGGTGACCGTGCTGGTGGTGGCCGGCGCCGGCTCGACGGCCATCTGTGCCGACCTCGGCGCCCGCACCATCCGCGAGGAGATCGACGCACTCGAGGTGCTCGGCATTGACCCGATCCAGCGCCTGGTGGTCCCACGCGTGATCGCCTCGACGTTCGTCGCGCTACTGCTCAACGGGGCCGTGATCACCATCGGCCTGGTCGGCGGCTTCATCTTCGGCGTCTACCTGCAGAACGTCTCCGCGGGCGCCTACGTCTCCACTCTCACCCTCGTCACCGGCCTGCCCGAGGTGCTGATCTCCGTCGTGAAGGCCATGACCTTCGGTCTGATCGCCGGTTTGGTCGGGTGCTACCGCGGCCTCACGGTCGCCGGTGGCGCCAAGGGTGTGGGTACCGCGGTCAACGAGACGCTGGTGCTGTGCGTCATCGCCCTGTTCGCGGTGAACGTGGTGCTGACCACGATCGGTGTCCGATTCGGAACGGGGAGCTGACGTGTCGACAACCCAGGTCCTGCGTTCTCGGTTCCCGCGGGCGGTCTCTCGCGGAACCGGTGTCGTCATGGCCCCGGCGCGATTCCTGGACAGCGTCGGACACGTCGCGTGGTTCGTCGTCACCGCCATCGGCTCGATCGGCCACGCGCTGCGCTACTACCGCAAGGAGACACTGCGGCTGATCGCCGAGATCGGCATGGGTACCGGCGCGATGGCCGTCATCGGCGGCACCGTCGCGATCGTCGGGTTCGTCACGCTGTCGGGCTCATCGCTGGTCGCGATCCAGGGCTTCGCATCGCTGGGCAACATCGGTGTCGAGGCGTTCACCGGCTTCTTCGCCGCTCTGATCAACGTCCGCATCGCCGCACCCGTCGTCGCGGGTCAGGCGCTGGCCGCCACGGTCGGTGCCGGCGCGACCGCCGAACTCGGCGCCATGCGAATCAGCGAAGAGATCGACGCCCTCGAGGTGATGGGCATCAAATCGATCTCGTACCTGGTGTCGACGCGCATCATGGCCGGCTTCATCGTGATCATCCCGCTGTACGCGATGGCGATCATCATGAGCTTCCTGTCGGCCCAGGTGACCACGACGTTCTTCTACGGACAGTCGATCGGCACCTACGAGCACTACTTCCGGACATTCCTGCGTGCCGACGACGTCATGTGGTCATTCGTTCAGGCGATCGTCATCTCGGTCATCGTGATGCTCAACCACTGCTACTACGGCTATTTCGCCAGTGGCGGGCCGGTGGGCGTCGGCGAGGCCGTCGGCCGCTCGATGCGCGCCTCTCTGGTCGCGATCGTCTGTGTGGTCCTGTTCGCATCGTTGGCGCTCTACGGCGTCGACCCGAACTTCAATCTGACGGTGTAGCGCCATGACCGCACCCCTGAATACGCCCCGCACCCCGCCGTACAAGCTGGCTGGGCTGGTGTTGACGCTGTTGACGATCGCCGCCGTGGTGCTGGTTTACTTCCAGTTCCGCGGGGACTTCCTGCCGCGCGAGCAGCTGACGATGATGTCGGCGCGCGCCGGTCTGTCGATGGACCCCGGCGCCAAGGTCACCTACAACGGTGTCGAGATCGGCCGGGTGGCCACCGTCAACGCGGTGGACGTCGACGGTGAGCCGAGGGCCAAGATCGTCCTGGACGTCGACCCCAAGTACATCAATCTGATTCCGAAGAACGTCACCGCCGACATCAGCGCGACCACGGTTTTCGGCAACAAGTACATCTCGTTCACGTCGCCGAAAGACCCGTCACCACAACGGATCACGCCGTCGGACGTGATCGACGTGACGAAGGTGACCACCGAGTTCAACACCCTGTTCGAGACGGTCGTGGAGGTTTCGTCTCAGGTGGATCCGATCAAGCTGAATCAGACGCTGGCGGCCACCGCGGAGGCGCTCGACGGTCTGGGTGACCGCTTCGGTCAGTCGATCATCAACGGCAACGCGATCCTCGACGACATCAATCCGCAGATGCCCCAGCTCCGTCGGGACAACCAGCTGCTGGCCGATCTCGGCGAGGTCTACGCCGACGCGGCACCGGATCTGTTCGACGGCCTGCAGAACGCCGTGACCACGGCCCGCACGCTCAACCAGGAGCAGGGCACCATCGACCAGGCGCTGATGGCGGCCGTCGGTTTCGGCAACACCGGAGCCGACGTTTTCGAGCGCGGCGGCCCGTACCTGGTGCGCGGCGCGGAGGATCTGATCCGCCCGTCGGAGATCCTCGACGAGTACAGCCCGGCGCTGTTCTGCACGATCCGCAATTTCCACGACGTCGAACCCAAGGTGGCGGCGTCATTGGGCGGCAACGGCTATTCGCTGCGGACGCTGTCGGCACTCATGGGTCTCGGTGCAGGCAACCCCTACGTCTATCCAGACAACCTGCCACGCGTGAATGCCAGGGGCGGCCCCGAGGGCAAACCCGGCTGCTGGCAACCGATTACGCGCGACCTATGGCCGGCACCACACCTCGTGATGGACACCGGTGCGTCGATCGCGCCGTACAACCACTTCGAGCTGGGCCAGCCGCTCCTGATCGAGTACGTCTGGGGACGCCAAATCGGGGAGAACACGATCAACCCATGAAAATCACCGGTACAGCCATCAAGCTCGGCGCCTTCTCCCTGGTGCTGCTGCTGTTCACCGCGATCATCATCGTGGTGTTCGGGCAGATGCGTTTCGACCGCACCACCGGCTACTCGGCGGTGTTCTCCAACGCCAGCGGGCTCCGCGCCGGACAGTTCGTTCGTGCGTCGGGTGTGGAGGTCGGCAAGGTCTCCAAGGTCGAACTCATCAACGACGGCTCGCAGGTTCGGGTCGACTTCGATGTGGACCGATCACTGCCGCTGTTCGACGGCACCACCGCCTCGATCCGCTATCTGAACCTGATCGGCGACCGGTACATGGAGCTCAAGCGCGGCGAGAGCGACAAGCGGCTGCCCGGCGGGGGCACCATCCCGGTCACGCAGACCGAACCCGCCCTCGACCTCGACGCGTTGATCGGCGGATTCCGCCCGGTGTTCCGGGCCCTTGATCCGGACAAGGTCAACACCATCGCCGAGTCGATCATCACAATCTTCCAGGGCCAGGGCGGCACCATCAACGACATTCTCGACCAGACCGCAGCGCTGACGTCGACGCTGGCCGACCGTGACCAGGCGATCGGAGAGGTGATCAAAAACCTCAACACCGTGCTCGACACCACGGTCAAGCACCAGCAGCAGTTCGACGAGACCGTGCAGAATTTCGAGACCCTGATCACGGGGCTGAACGACCGCGCCGATCCCATCGCGTCATCGGTGGCCGACATCAGCGACGCCGCGGGCACCATCGCGGATCTGTTGGCGGACAACCGACCGCTGCTGCAGAGCACCGTCGGTCATCTCGAGGCGGTTCAGCAGCCGCTCGTCGACCAGCGGGACAAGCTGAACGACATCCTGACCAGGCTGCCCACCGCGTTCAAGATCATCGGCCGGGCCGGCGGCATCTACGGTGACTTCTTCAACTTCTATTCCTGCGACATCTCGATCCGGATGAACGGGCTGCAGCCCGGCGGTCCGATACGCACCGTCAAACTCTTCAGCCAGCCGTCGGGTAGGTGCACGCCGCAATGAGAACCCTGGAGGGATCGAACCGCGTCCGTAACGGGCTGATGGGCATTCTCGTCCTCATCCTGGTCATCGGTGTCGGGCAAAGTTTTGCCAGCGTCCCGATGCTGTTCGCGACACCCACGTACTACGCAGAGTTCTCCGACACCGGTGGCCTCAACAACGGCGACAAGGTGCGCATCGCGGGTGTGGATGTCGGTGTGGTGCGCAGCGCGGAGATTGCCGGTGACAAGGTGCTGATCGGCTTTTCGCTGGACGGTACGCAGATCGGCACCGAGAGCCGGGCGGCCATCCGCACCGACACCATCCTCGGCCGCCGCAATATCGAGATAGAACCGCGCGGCTCAGAACCGTTGAAAGCCAACGGGACTCTGCCGCTGGGTCAGACCACGACGCCGTATCAGATCTACGACGCGTTCTTCGACGTGACCGAAGCATCCTCGGGCTGGGACACCCAGACCGTGAAGAGGTCGCTGAATGTCTTGTCGGAGACCATCGATCAGACCTATCCGCACCTGTCCGCCGCACTCGACGGCGTGGCGCGGTTCTCCGACACCATCGGCAAGCGCGACGACCAGATCAAGCAGCTGCTGGCCAATGCGAACCAGATCGCCGGAATCCTCGGCAACCGCGGCGACCAGATCAACAAGCTGTTGGTCAACGCCCAGCAGTTGCTCGGTGCGATCAACGAACGCCAGTACGCGGTCAGCATGCTGCTCGAACGCGTCGGCTCGTTCTCCGAACAGGTCAAGGGATTCATCGACGACAACCCGAACCTGAACCGCGTGCTCGAACAACTGCGCGTGGTCAGCGATGTCCTGTCCGAGCGCCGGTTCGACCTGATGGACACGCTCACCACGGTCGCCAGCTTCGTGGCGTCCCTCGGTGAAGCCGTCGCGTCGGGTCCCTACTTCAAGGTGATGCTCGTCAACCTGCTGCCCGGCCAGATCCTGCAGCCGTTCGTCGACGCCGCGTTCAAGAAGCGCGGAATCGACCCCGAGAAGTTCTGGGGCGACGCGGGTCTGCCCGCTTGGCGGTTCCCGGATCCGAACGGGGCCCGATTCCCGAACGGCGCTCCGGCGCCCGGGCCGGCCGTCCTGGAGGGCACGCCGGAGAACCCGGGACCCGGCGTGCTGAAGGGTGCGCCATGCTCGTATACGCCGGCGCCCGACGGGATCCCGACCCCGGGCAATCCGCTGCCGTGTGCGAATCTGTCGATCGGGCCGTTCGGTGGACCCGCGTACGGTCCGCCCAACGTCGTCACGTCCGACCCCAACGTGCACGGCCCGCAGCCGTCGCCGGGTGTGCCGGCCGCCGCGATTCCCGGTCAGGTGTCGCCGGATATGCCCGGTGCCCCCGCCCCGCTGCCGCCTGCTCCGCCGGGCGCTCGCACGGTTCCGGTGGGACCGCAGCCTCCGCTGCCGCCGGACTTCACGCCGGGTATCGCTCCGCTGCCGCCGGCACTGACCGGACCGCCACCGCCGCCGGGACCCGGGCCGAACCTGCCGCCGGCCGGAGAGCCGCCACTGCCGGGCAACCCGCCGTTCCTTCCACCACTTTCACAGGGCCAGTAGGGGGTGTAACCGATGGCAACGATCTTCAACGTACGAAACATGCAGCTGCCGAAGGTATCCCGTGCTGCCGTCATCGTCGGCACGATCATCGTGATCCTGGCGCTGGTGGCCGCCATCGTCGGGTGGAACCTGTACAAGAAGTTGACGACCAACACCGTCGTCGCCTACTTCCCGGAAACGCTGGCGCTGTATCCCGGCGACAAGATACAGATCATGGGCGTCAAGGTCGGCACGATCGAATCGATCGATCCGGCGGGCGACAAGATGAAGGTGACCTTCAACTACGACAACAGTTTCAAGGTTCCGGCCAACGCCACGGCGTCGATCCTCAACCCCAGCCTGGTCGCCTCGCGGACGATCCAGTTGTCACCGCCCTACACCGGGGGACCGGTGATGGAGGACGGCGCCGTCATCGACATCGACCGCACACAGGTGCCGGTGGAGTACGACGAACTGCGCGACTCCATCAACCGCATCCTGCGCGACCTGGGGCCGACGCCGGAACAACCCAAGGGACCGTTCGGCGACATCATCGAGTCGGCGGCCGACGGCTTCGCGGGCAAGGGCGAGCAGCTCAACAAGACCCTGAACGGTTTGTCCGAGGCGCTGTTCACGCTCAACGAAGGGCGCGGTGACTTCTTCGGCGTGGTCAAGAGCCTGGCGTTGTTCGTCAACGCGCTCTACCAGAGCGATCAGCAGTTCGTCGCACTCAACGACGACCTCGCGACGTTCACCAACGCGTTCACCAACACCGACCGCGAGGTCGCCAACGCCTTACAGGACCTCAACACACTGCTGGCGACCACCCGCAGCTTCCTCGACGAGAACGCCGAGGTGCTGACGCATGACGTCAACAACCTGGCCGACGTCACGAACGCGATCCTGCAGCCCGACTCGAAGGACGGGTTGGAGACCGCCTTGCACGTGTTCCCGAACCTCGGCGCCAACCTGATGAACATCGTCTCCCCGGTCACCGGCGGTGTGAATAGCTTTCCGGTGATCAACAACTTCGCCAACCCGATCCAGTTCATCTGCAGCTCGATTCAGGCGGGCAGCCGCCTGGGGTATCAGGAGTCGGCCGAGATGTGCGCACAGTACCTCGCCCCGATTCTGGACGCCATCAAGTTCAATTACCTGCCGTTCGGCATCAACCAGACCACGACGGCGATGACCCTGCCCAAACACATCGCCTACTCGGAGCCCAGGCTCAAGCCGCCGCCAGGGTACAAGGACACCACCGTGCCGGGCATCTGGTCGCGCGACACCTTGTTCTCGCACGGCAACCACGAGCACGGCTGGGTGACAGCGCCCGGTATGCAGGGCGTCGACGTGCAGCCCCTCACCAAGAACATGATGTTCCCCGAATGCCTCGCGGAACTGATGGGCGGACCCGACTGCGTGATCCCGCCCGCGCCGCCGACCTTCGGCGGTCCGCATCAGGCCGGCCCGCCGAACGCGTACACCGAGAACACTCCGCTGCCGCCGCCGTGGTATCCGCAGCCGGGTCCGGTGCCCGGCCCGGCGCCGGGTGTGGTCGCGGGTGATCCGGGCGGTGCGGCAATGACAGGTCCGCTGCCCTTCCCGGGATCCGCACCAGCACCAGCCCCGGCAGCGGCGCCCGCGCCGGTCGGACCGTCACTACCCGCTGAGGCAGGCTGATGATGACCCGTCGCAGATGGAGTCGAATCGCGCTACGCACCGTTGCGCTGGTGGCGATCGCGGTGACGCTGAGTTCGTGCGGGGTGTGGCCGTGGCGCGGCATCTCCAACGTCGAGCTGCCCGGTGGTCCCGGCACCGGCTCGGAGCGGATGACGATCTATGTCCAGATGCCGGACACGTTGGCGCTCAACGTCAACAGCCGCGTCCGGGTGGCCGACGTGTTCGTCGGCCGGGTTCGCGCGATCGAGCTGAAGAACTGGGTGGCGACGCTGACCCTGGACATGGAGCCCAACCTCGGGCTGCCGTCCAACGCGCTGGCCAGGATCGGCCAGACCAGCCTGCTGGGCAGCCAGCACGTCGAGCTGGAGCCGCCGCCGGATCCGTCGGGCCAACCGCTGCGCACGGGCGACACGATTCCGTTGAAGAACAGCACGGCGTTCCCGAGCACCGAGCGGGTGCTGGCGAGTATCGCCACGATCCTGCGCGGCGGCGGTGTGTCGAACCTCGAGACGATTCAGACCGAGATCTTCAACGTGCTGAACGGCCGGGCCGACCAGATCCGCGAGTTCCTCAACAAGCTCGACACGTTCACCGATGAACTGAACAAGCAGACCCAGGACATCACCCGCGCGATCGACTCCACCAACCGGCTGCTGTCGATCGTGGCTCAGCGCAACGACACGCTGGATCAGGTGCTGACCGAATTCCCGCCGCTGATCAAGCATTTCGCGGATACCCGCGATCTGTTCGCCGATGCGGTGGAGGCCTTGGGCCGGGTCAGCGTCGCCGCCGACAACGCACTGGCGCCCGCGAGCGACAACCTCAACACCAACCTGCAGAACTTGCAGCGGCCGCTGAAGCAGCTTGGCCGGGCGTCACCGTATGTGATCGGTGCGCTCAAGCTGATGCTCACCGCACCGTTCTCGATCGAGAACGTGCCGAAGGTCATTCGCGGTGACTACCTCAACGCGTCGCTGATGGTCGACCTAACGCTGTCGGCGCTCGACAACGCCGCCTTGTCGGGCACTGGGGTGTCGGGCATGCTGCGCGCACTCGAGCAGTCCTGGGGCCGCGACCCGGCGACGATGATCCCGGACGTTCGCTTCACGCCGAACCCGCACAACGCACCGGGCGGCCCACTGGTCGAAAGGGGTGAGTGAGCAATGCTGACCAGGTTCATCAAGTTCCAGCTGGTGCTGTTCACCATCCTGACGATCATCGCCATCACCGTGCTCGGCGTGTACTACCTGCGGATACCGAGCCTGATCGGCATCGGGCAGTACGAGCTGAAGGCGCAGCTACCGCGTTCCGGCGGTCTGTACGCGACGGCCAACGTGACCTACCGAGGCACCCAGATCGGCAAGGTCACCAGCGTCGTGCCGACCGAGTCGGGCGCGCTGGCGACGATGAGCATCGACGACCGGTACAAGATCCCCGCGGATGCATCCGCCAACGTGCACTCCGTGTCGGCGATCGGCGAGCAGTACCTGGACCTGGTGTCGACGGGCAATCCGGGCCAGTTCCTCAGCCCGGGGTCGACCATCACCGACAGCACCGTGCCGAGCGAGGTCGGGCCCGCACTGGACGCCGCCAACGAAGGCCTGGCGGTACTGCCCAAGGAGAAGATCGACGCGCTGCTCACCGAGACGTCCAACGCCGTGGGCGGTTTGGGGCCGGCGCTGCAACGGCTCGTCGACTCGACCAGCAACTTGGCGGAGGGCTTCAAGGACAACCTGCCGCAGGTCAACGACATCATCGCCAACTCGGCACCGATCCTGGACAGCCAGGTTCAGTCCGGCGACAACATCGAGGCGTGGTCGCGCAACCTGAACGTCATCGCCGCACAGACGGCAGAGCAGGATGCTGCGCTGCGTAGTGGCATCCAGGACGCCGCCCCGACGCTCGATCAGGTGAACGCGGTGTTCGGCGGTGTGCGCGACTCACTGCCCCAGACACTGGCCAACCTGTCGATCGTCATCGACATGCTCAAGCGCTACAACAAGGGTCTGGAACAGTCGCTGGTGATGCTGCCGCAGGGCGCGTCGGCCGCCCAGGCGGGAACGATCTTCGAAGACCTCGGCCAGTTGCCGCTCGTGCTGGCGATCAACCAGCCGCCGCCGTGTCTGACCGGCTTCCTGCCTGCGTCGGAGTGGCGTTCGCCGGCGGATACGAGCATGGCACCGCTGCCCAAGGGCACCTACTGCAAGATCCCGAAGGACTACCAGGGCAACGTCGTTCGTGGTGCCCGCAACTATCCGTGCGTTGACGTGCCGGGCAAGCGCGCGGCCACGCCGATGGAATGCCGCAGTCCCGAACCGTACGTGCCGCTGGGCACCAATCCGTGGTACGGCGATCCGAACCAGGTCCTGTCCTGCCCGGCGCCGGGTGCGCGTTGCGATCAGGGCGTCAACCCCGGACGCGGTGTCATTCCGGCCCCGAGCGTCAACAACGGTGTGAATCCGGCGTCTGCCGACGTACTGCCTCCGCCGCAGTCGACGGCGCCGATCAGTGACCCGCTCAGCCCCCCTGGCCAGGGCAGCGTCACCTGCAGTGGACAGCAGCCCAACCCGTGCATCTACACTCCGGCACCAGGGCCCCCGGGCTCCACGGCCGTCTACAGCCCGTCCAGCGGCCAGGTCGTGGGACCGGACGGTGTCAGGTACAACGTCACAAATTCGAGCAACCCAGGAGACGACGGATGGAAGGAGATGCTGGCACCAGCCAGCTGAACCCCACCGATGCTGATGAGGCGCTCGACGAGTCGTTAGCAGTAGAACCCGAAACCGAAGGATCCGCCGACGAGCATCGCCCGGCGCGGCTTGGTCGCGGTTGGGTTGCCGCGATCTGCGCCGGCCTGCTGGTGCTCGCCGGGGCCGGGGCGGTGGCGGGCTTTCTCTTGCTGAAGGCGAACCAGCAGAGCGAGAAGGCTGCGCGTGAGGAATCCGCCGCCCTGCAGGCAGCCCGGGATTGTGTGGCCGCGACGCACGCGCCCGATGTGACGGCGATGAGCGCGGCACAGTCGAAGATCATCGAATGTTCGACGGGTGATTTCGGCGCGCAGGCCAGCCTGTACAGCGGGGTCCTGGTCGACGCCTACCAGGCCGCCAACGTGACGGTGCAGGTGTCCGACATGCGCGCCGCGGTGGAACGGCACAACGACGACGGATCCTTCGAGGTCCTGGTCGCGGTGCGGGTGAAGGTGACCAACTCCGAGGCCGCCGACCAGGAGCAGGGCTACCGGCTGCGGCTGCAGATGGCGCCGGCCGACGGCACCTACAAGATCGCACAGCTGGACCAGGTCACCTCGTGACAGCTGTACTGGACACTGTGGACTCGTCGCAGACCGAGGTGGAGGCCGGAGCGTCGCTGGCGTCCTGGCCGGCACGGGCGGGTGCGATCGCCATCGACGTCCTCCTCGGGGTTGCGGTCATCGCGACCATGGCGGTGTCGGCGTGGAGCGCACCGTGGCTCGGCTGGTTGTGGTGGGTGTACGTCGCGACGGCGGCGTGTGTGATCGTCGCGATGGCGGTCAATCGGCTGCTGCTACCCACGATCACCGGCTGGAGCCTGGGCCGAGCGGTCTTCGGCATCGCGGTCCGCGCCCAAGACGGTGCCGCTCCCGGCGTGCTGCGCCTGGTCGGCCGGGATCTGGTGCACCTGCTGGACACCGCGGCGCTGTTCGTCGGCTGGTTGTGGCCCCTGTGGGACGGGAGGCGCCGCACGTTCGCCGACCTGTTGCTGCGTACCGAGGTGCACAACGTCGAACGGCCACAACGTGATACGCGTAGGCCCGCAGCAATCGCGCTGGTCGTGGCGACGGTGCTGTGCGCGGTGGCCGTCGGCTTGGGTTACCTCGTGGTGTACCGACCCGAACGGGCGGTCGACGTCGCCCGGCAGCAGATCGCCGAGCAGGGTCCCCGGATCGTCGAACAGCTGCTCAGCTACAACAGTGAGTCACTGCCGCAGGACTTCTCGCATGCGCAGTCGCTGACGACGGACGGCTATCGGGAACAGTTGATCGCGCAACAGCAGCTCGTGCTGCAGTCGGGCGCCACGTCGAACGAGTACTTCGCGGTCAGCAGCGCCGTGCTGTCGGCGACGGCCGAGCAGGCCTCGATGTTGATCGCGCTGCAGGGGCAGCGCGGCACCGATCCGAAAGACTTGAAGTTCATCACCGCGACGCTGCGGGTGGAGTTCGAGAAGGCAGCTGACGGCCAGTGGAAGGTCGCCAATCTCGTCGTGCTGAAGAAGCCGCAGATGAATACGCCGGGCCGATGAGCCCGCGGCGCAGAATCGAGGCCGACGAGCTCGACTTCTTCGAGGTGAAGCCGGACCCGCCGCGGCGATGGGGCCTGCCACTCATCGCCGCCCTGGCATCGGTATTGATCGCCGCGGCGCTCACGGCGGGCACCCTGATGTTCGTCAGCCACCGGGCCGACGTCCGCAACACCGCCGACAACGCCCAGGTTCTGGATTACGTGCAGGCGTTCATGACGTCCTACACCACGTTGGACCCGTTCAACGCCAACGCCTACACCGACCGGATTCTGGCGCAGGGCACCGGCGAGTTCGCGAGCATGTTCAAGGAGAAGCAGAACGAGATCCTGATCCAGGTCGCACAGGCCGAACCGACCACGGGTTCCGTGGTCGCCGCGGGCGTACAGCGGTGGAACGACAACGGAAGCGCCGACGTGCTGGTCGCGACGAAGATCACATCCAAGTCGCCGGACGGAAAGTCGACGATCGAAAGCGGAAACCGTTGGGTCGCAACCGCCATCAAGGAAGGACAACAGTGGAAGATCAGCCAGCTGATCCAGGTGATCTGACCACCGAAGCGGATGCACCGGCCGAACCACGCCGCAGCCGGTTCTCGCTACGGCGCCGCCCGAAAACGCCTGAGCTCCAGACCGTTACCGAGACTCCCGCCGAGCCCGCCGATGCGGACGAGCCCGCCGAGGTGCCGCGCACCCCCGTGGGCAAAAAGCGGCGCACCCCCAAAGCCGAAGCGGCGGAAGACGATTCCGAAGGTGTACAAACATCGGAACCCGTGGAGGATACCGAGCTACCTGAGCCTGAGGACGTCGAACCGGCCGACGAATCCGACGACGACCGGATCATGGTGCCGCATCGTCCCGCCGGGAAGCGACTGCTCATCGCGGCCTCCGCCGCGGCAGCGCTCTTCGTCGCGGCCGGCGCATTCGCGGGTGCCACGGTCCAGCCCTATCTGGCCGAACGCGCGACCGTCGACACGAAGCTCGACGTTGCCCGCACCGCGGCCAGTGCGATCTCCACGCTGTGGACGTACACCCCCGACAACATGGAAGCGCTTCCGGACCGCGCCGAGGTCTTCCTCGGTGGCGACTTCGCCGACGAATACCGCAAGTACATCGACGCGATCGTCGCACCCAACAAGCAGGCCCAGGTCACCAACACCACCCAGGTGATGGGCGCCGCCGTGGAATCGTTGTCCGCCGATGAAGCCACCGCGATCGTGTACACCAACTCGGTGGCGACCAGCCCGGTGACGAAAAACATTCCCTCGCTGCGGTATCTGTCCTATCGGCTGACAATGGAGCGCGATCACGCGAAGTGGCTGATCACCAAGATGTCCACCGTGACATCGTTTGACCTCACACCGCAGTTGTAGGACGGGCCATCGCAGACAGTGGCCGTCGAATCACCGGTGTCCGACCGGCTCACCCACGTCGCGCTGCTGTTGTTGACCTTCGCGACGGGCCTCGTCGACGCGGTCAGTGTGCTGGAACTCGGCCATGTGTTCGTGGCGAACATGACGGGCAACGTCATCTTTCTCGGTCTCTGGCTGGCCCCGCGCACGGTCGTTGACGTGACCGCCGCGTTGGTCGCGCTCGTCTGCTTCGTGGCCGGCGCGGTGTTCGGCGGCCGGTTGGCCCGCCACCTCGACCGCGAAGTGCACCGTTGGCTCGGCATCACGCTCTCACTGGAAGTCGTGATGCTCGTGACGCTGTCGATCCTCGCGGGAACCGGGGTTCTGGACTACCGCGACCACACGAAGCTGTTCCTGATCGCGGGGTTGGCCATCGCGTTCGGCATCCAGAACTCCACCGCGCGGCAGTTCGGTATCCAGGAACTGTCCACCACGGTGCTGACGACGACGATCTCCGGTCTCGGCTTCGACAGCCGGCTGGCGGGCGGCACCGGTGACCGCGAAAAGCTGCGCTACGGCGTGATATTCACCATTGTCGCCGGTGCGACGCTGGGCGCGACGTTGACTCGGTTCGCGGTTGCACCCGTGATCACCCTGGCGGCCGCTCTGGTGGCGACCAGTGCGGCCATCTTCTGGCTCGGGCCCCGCCGCCACCCGGGCGGCCATGAGTAGCAGAGCGCGCGGCGGCGTGCTGATCCTTCCCGGGGGCAAGCCGCAGAGCGATGAAACGTCGCGCGCACGGCAGCTCGCCAACCTGAGGATGGACTGGTTGGCGCTGGCACTTCGGCACAGGCTCGGCAGCGGTGTCCGGTTGCACCGTGTGCAGTACCGCCTGCGGGGGTGGAATGGCGCCCGGCGAGATCCCGTACCCGATGCCCAGGCGGAGCTCGACCGCATGCTCGCCGATGTCGACCGGCGCCGGGTCGTTCTCGTCGGCCATTCGATGGGCGGACGGGTCGCCGCCCACCTGAGCGCCGGCTCCGACATCGGCGGCGTGGTGGCACTGGCCCCATGGTGGCCGCGAGACGATGCCGACCTCGTGCCCGTCGGTTGTCGGCTCCTGGTCGTCCACGGCACCGGCGATACGCGGACCGATCCGCGCGCGTCGCGGGAGCAGACCCTGCGGGCCAGGGATCGCGGTGTCGACGCCGAATGGGTCGGCATCCCCAACGCCGGGCATTACCTACTCAGCGACTGGAGTCGGTGGCATCGGTTGACGGCGCAGTTTGTCGAACAACAAATTTCCTGACGTTTGCAAGTACTCGCGCAAGTGGGTGTTTAACCGCATTGACCGGTGGAAACTCCGGTTTGCGGAGGTGGGGGCTCGTGATTCGAATGATCGGTGTGTTGGGTGCATTGGTTGGTGCGGCCGTACTGTCGGCGCCCACGGCGACTGCGGACGAGGGGGAGTACTTGGCGAAGCTGCAGGACAGTTACGAATTCCTGACCCCGCAGCAGTTGCTCGCCGAGGGCGAAAGGGTGTGCGCCGCCGAACGCGCCGGCGTGCTTTCACCCGATAAGACCGCGATGGTGATGAACGACCTGGCGGTCGGTACCAACACGGCGCTCGAGATCGTCAGCGCCGCCGAGTGGGAGCTTTGTTGAGTCGGTGGCATCAGCTCCGGGAGTGACTAGTCTCGGCGTATGCCAACAGCACTCGTCACCGGCGCTTCCCGGGGGATCGGCAAGGGGATCGTCGAGCATCTGGCCGCCCGCGGCTGGGACGTCATCGCGGGTGTCCGCAGCCAGCGGGACGCCGATGCGGTAACCAAGCTCGACCCGCAGCGGGTTTCGTCGGTGATCCTCGATGTCACCTCCGCCGACGACATTGCCGCGCTCGACCAATCGCTGCCCGAACAGCTGGATGCCGTCGTCAACAACGCCGGCATCGCCGTCGGCGGAGCGATGGAGACCCTGAGCCCCGACGAGTGGCGAAAGCAGCTGGAGATCAACGTCATCGGGGCGCTGGCTGTCACCCAGGCGGTCCTGCCTCGGCTTCGGAAATCCCGCGGACGTGTCGTGTTCATCTCGAGCGTCAACGGCCGATTGTCCATGCCGCTGATCGGCGCCTACGCGGCGAGCAAGTTCGCGCTGGAGGCGGCGGCCGATGCGCTGCGAATGGAGCTGAATCCTTGGAAGATCCGCGTCATCGTCGTCGAGCCGGCGCAGACCGACACCGACATGTGGCGTACCGCCGACGCGATGGTGGAAGACCTGGAGGCCGGCCTGACCCCGGAGCACCGCGGTCTCTACGCCAAGCACATCGCGGGCTTCAAGAAGATGATCCCGGTGTCGCAGAAGATCGCGGTGCCGACGGAAAAGGTGTCCGCAGTCGTCGAAGAAGCGCTCACCGCGAAGCGGCCACGCGCCCGCTACATCGTCGGACTGGTGCCCAAGGCGCAGGTGGCCTTGATGAGCGTGATGCCGACGAAGATGCGTGACATCGCGCTGCGGAAGGTTTCCGGCCAACCCTGAGATGCGGACCTTCGTCAAGCGCAATCCCGGCGTGCCGACGGGCTTCTTCGCGTGCGAAGCTGCGGGGCTGCAATGGCTTTCGTCCGCCGACGGCGGGGTGCCGTGCGCCGAGGTCGTCGACTATGACGATGGGGCGCTCACCTTGGGACGGCTCGACACCGTAGCGCCCGACCGTGACACCGCCCGCGAGTTCGGTAGGCGATTGGCGTGCACGCACGACGCGGGCGCCGATGCGTTCGGCGTCGGGCCCCCCGGTTGGCCGGAGCCGGGTTTCTTCGGACCGCTGCACCATCCTCTGCCGATGTCGCTGACCGCACACGACTCGTGGGGGACCTTCTACGCCCGTGAACGGTTGATACCCATGTCGGAGCGCGCGGCGGACCGGCTCAGCGCGTCGATCCGGCGGGACATCGATGCGGTGATCGCGCACTGTGAGAACGGGCGATTCGACGACCACGATCCGCCCGCCCGTCTGCACGGTGATCTGTGGAGCGGCAACGTGATGTGGACGCCGGACGGCGTCGTCCTGATCGACCCCGCGGCCCACGGCGGTCACCGCGAGACCGATCTCGCGATGCTCGCGCTGTTCGGTTGTCCGCACTTCGAGGCGGTCATCGACGGCTACGAGTCACAGCGGAGGTTGTCCGAGGGTTGGCGCGACCGGGTCGGCCTGCACCAGTTGTATCCGCTGCTGGCCCACGTCGTGCTGTTCGGCGGCAGCTATACCGAGCAGACCGGGCAGGCGGCGCGCAGCGCGCTGAATGCCCGGTGCTAGTTGAACGCCAACCAGCTCGGCAGCGCCCGTTCCCGCGAATCGCACAGTACCTGCCGGGTATCGCAATTGCCGTCCGGGACACCGGCTCCCGACCACATGCCGCCGGTGTCGCGACGCAACACGATCGCCGACGAGCCACCACCGTCGAGCAGCACGGCCGTGTCGCTGCCGAGGCCACGGAACAGATCCTGCATCTGGTCGGGTGTGTAGCTGCCGCCCTGGAAGACGTACATCTCGTCCTTGGTCCTGGAATATGCGAGCGCGGTGCGGGCCGCGCTCGGACCGCCGTCGTTGAGCTGGCCCATGTCACCGGGCGCCAACAACCCGATGCCCGCGACCGCGACGAAGCGAACATTCTTGTCGAGCAGGTCCTGAATCACCGGCGTCGCGGCGTCGTAATCGTCGGGACTTTTCGGCGGCACCACGTAGGGGGCGCCTGCGACGGGAAGGATCATGGTGGACAACGCTTTCCAGTTCTCGTTGCCGCCCGAGAGACCTTGCTTACCCGCATACGGGAGGGTGCCGGTCACGGCCGCGTTCGCGCGACCCTGCCCGCGGGTGTTGTCGACGTAGGCGCCCAGTGGAGAGCTGCAGCCCGTCGACTTCCATGAGCCGCCCTGTTGTCCGCGGACGTCGAAGAAGTTGGCGTTGATCGCGATGGTGGGCTGGCCCAGCGCCTGCCATGCCTGCAGCGGTGAGAAGATCTCGGATGCCTGCCAGAGGCCCTCGCCCGTGCGCGCGCGTGGATCACGTTCGCAGCGGCCCTGATAACCGCTGTGCGAGTCGACGAGCAGCCGCGGGGCGAGCCGTTGCGACGCCGACTTGATGATCATCAAGTGGCCGCCGTTGCTCAACTCGTACCAATTGCCGCCGGCGTTGAGCATCGGTGCGGGATGGCCGCTGCCGAAGTTGTAGACGAGGTAGGACCCGCGGGTGTTGGCGATGGCCCCGGCAAGCAGATCGCGGCCGCTGGCTGCGCTCGCGTTCGGGGTCCCGGCCGTCGTCGACAGCCCAGCACACAACATCAGCGCCGCGGCGCAGACCGCGAAGCGCCGAAGAATCGTGACTGAGATCGACAAAAGGGGCCTCCGGAAGACATAGCGACAAAACCACATTAACCCCGGTAGCAACACTGTCAACTTTCGTAACAAGTGCATCACAATAGGGTTTCGCCCCGGCACGGCGCTGTCGGTTACCTGTCATGGACTGGCGCGCGTTAGTTCCCCGAAGAACCGGGTAATCGCACCGCATGCCCACTGTCTCGCGAACGTTCTCGGTCAGGTCGTCGCCGCACCAGGTCATCGAGTACCTCAAGGATTTTGCACACGCCGTCGAGTGGGATCCGGGCACGCAGCAATGCACGCGCAACGACAGCGGACCAATCGGTGAAGGCGCGTCATGGCACAACGTATCGAAGATCGCAGGCATCACCGCTGAACTGACCTACACCCTCGAAAAAATGAGCGACAGCAACCTGGTGTTCGTCGGCAGGAACAAGTCGTCGACATCCACCGAGAACATCTACGTCGACGCGGCCAACACGGGTTCTGTGATCACCTACCGCAACGACCTCGAAATACGCGGGCCGATAGCACTTTTGAACCCGCTGCTGAAGTTGTACTTCGAGAAACTGGCCAGTGACACCGAGAAGCAGTTGACGTCGGTACTCAACCGTCTACAAATAGAGGAGAAAAAATGATCGGCACCATCCTTAGCGCGCTCGTCGTCGGCCTGATCGTCGGGGCACTGGCGCGTCTCATCATGCCCGGCAAGCAGAGCATCGGTGTGATCATGACGATCGTGCTGGGCGCTCTCGGATCCTTCATCGGCTCCTGGCTGACCTACCAGTTCGGCTACCAGAATTCGAACGGCGGCTGGGAAGTCATTCCGTTCCTCGTCGGCGTCATCGTCGCGATCGTGTTGATCGCGATCTACGTGGGCGTCACTGGAAAGCGGGGCGCCAAAAACACCACGGTCCGTTAGCGCGGAGGGGCCAGGCGGTAGACGGCGTCGGCGTAATCGTCGGTGATGTAGACCGCGCCGTCCGGTCCGGTCACCGCGGCCACTGGACGGCCCCACCGCGAACCGTCCGCGGACTGAAACCCACCGACGAGCGTCTGCTGATCGCCCAAGACCCCGTTGCGCCACGGAAAAAACGACACCTCGGGCGCACGGGGCGGCTCCCGGTTCCACGATCCGTGGACGCCGACGAGCGCCCCGCTGGTGTAGGGCGCGGGTAGTACGTCGGTGGTGAAGCTCATGCCGAGTGGGGCGGCGTGAGCCCCGAGGCTCTGTTCAATCGGCGGCAGGGACGCGCAGTCCATGCGATCGCCGTCGGCGTTGGTCTGCACGTCACGAATCAACGGCAGATTGGCCGGACCGCCATCGGGATTGCAGTAGGGCCAACCCAATTCGCGTCCCGGCGTCAGCCGGGCCACCGATTCGGGTGGATGTTCGTCGACGTACTCTGGATCGATCTCGCCGGTGCGTGGATCGGCGACGTTGTCGCGGTTGTTGACCGCGGTCCACAACGACCCGTCCGGCGCGATCGCCAGGCCGGTGCCGTTGCGGACGCCCGTCGCGAAGGGTTCTGCCGGTCCGCCGCCGGCGGGAACGCGCATGATGGTGGCGCGCGGCGGATCCGCGTCGCGATCCTCCGCTGAGACGTTGCCCGTCGACCCGATGGAGAAGTACACGGCGCCGTCGGGGCCGATGACGACGCTCTTGAGCGCGTGCGAATAGGCACCGCGAAGGTCCGGGCTGTTCGCGTCGGGCAGACCCCCGGCGACGGTCCGCCGATTGATCGCCTGCCCGTCGGCGTAGTCGTAGACGTCGACCTGGTCGCTTTCCGCGACGTACAAGGAATTTCCAGCGAAGGTCAACCCGTGAGGCTGGTCGAGACCGTCGAGTAGTACGGACCGCGTTGGCGACCCATCGGTGGGTTGCAGGCGTACGACTTCGCCTGTGCTGGGGACGGATACGAGTAGAGCACCGTCGGGCGTCCATGCCATCAGTCGCGGCTTGGGCATGCGGGCCCACACCGACATCGTCCATCCCGGTGGCACCAGTGCCTGCCGAGGCTCGTCGAACGGGGTCTGCGCCAGCTCGTCGCCGACCTGCACGGTCACTGAAGTCAGGCTTGCGGCGGTTTCGGTCGACGGCGCCGTCTCTGTGGGCACGGAGTTCGATGTCCCCGGTGATGGGGCCGGTGCTGTGGAGCACGCGGTGAGCAGCGCCACGCCGACGATGCCGATTCCAATCCTGTTACGCCGCAGCCAAACCCGCATGCATCTCCCAGACCAGTATTTCAGCGGGTTCGGTGGCGGTGACGCGCTGGCCGCCCGAAGCGGCGAATCGCACGGCGTCGCCCTCGTGCAACGGCCCCGCCCCCTCGAGGGTGACGTCACCGCGGGGTACGAACAGGTGCAGGTACGGCGCCGAGGGCAGTTCGACGCTCCCGCCGGCCTGCAGCCGCGCGCCGTGCAGCGCCGCATACTTGTTGCGGATTGTGATGGCGGCCTGGTCGCTGTGCTCGGGCATGCCCGATGCGATGGTCACCAGGCCGCCACGCAACAGCTCGTCGTCGATCTCGAGCTGCTGGTATCCGGGCTCGATGCCCGACTCGTCGGGAACCACCCACATCTGCACGAAATGCACAGGGTCAGCATGAGATTGCTCACCGGTCAGGGTCCAGGAGTCGTTCTTCTCCGAATGCAGGATGCCGCGTCCGGCCGACATGCGTTGTGCCAGGCCGGGATAGATCACGCCGGAGTGCCCCGTCGAGTCCTGGTGTACGAGCGATCCCCGCAGCACCCAGGTCACGATCTCCATATCGCGGTGCGGGTGGGTATCAAAGCCGGTCCCCGGCTTGACGATGTCGTCGTTGTTGACCAGCAGCAGGCCGTGGTGGGTGTTCTCTGGTGCGTAGTGGCTGCCGAACGAGAACGAATGTTTGGAGTCCAGCCATGCGATCTTGGTTTTCGCGCGGTCGTCGGCACGACGGATGTCTATGGTCGGGGTGGTCATCAGCGATCCTCTCGCTCCGGGCCCAGCCTAGGTGCGGCCACTGGACACCACAACATGGATGATGTGTCATGTATTCCATGTGGCTGACCGATGAGCAACAGGAGATCTGGCGCGACTACCTGGCGATGGCGAGCCGGCTGCAGACGGCGATGCACCGCCAGCTCCAGCAGGACTGCGAGCTGTCGCTCTCGGACTACGACGTGCTGGTCGCGCTGTCCGAGCGCGGGCCACTGCGGATCAACGAACTCGGCGATGCGTTGGCGTGGGAGCAGAGCCGGTTGTCGCACCAATTACGCCGGATGCGTGGTCGGGGTCTGGTCGCGCGTCAGGGCAGTGACGACGACCGCCGCGGTGCGACCGTCGACCTCACCGACGCCGGCCGTGCTGCGCTCGAAGTGGCCGCGCCGGGGCATGTCGAGTTGGTGCGCACCGCGATGTTCGACGGAATGCCGGACGCGCAGCTGCGCGCCTTCGGGGCGGTGGCCAAGGCCGTCTCTGAGCGGCTGACTACCAGTCCGCCTCGTCGAACGTGATGACGCCGCGGATGTTGTTGCCGTCGAGCATGTCCTGATAGCCCTGGTTGATGTCCTCGAGACGGTAGGTCCTGGTGATCATGTCGTCGATGTTGAGCAGGCCCGACTTGTACAGCCCGGTGAGCTTAGGAGTATCGACGTGCGAGCTGCCACCGCCGAAGATGTTGCCCTTCAACGTCTTCTGCAACATGGTGAACAGGAACATGTTGAGCTTGACGTCGGCGTCCATCATCGAACCCATGCCGGTCAGCACGCAGGTGCCGGTCTTGGCGGTGAGGATCATCGCCTCTTCGATGTACTCGCCCTTCATGTCGCCGACCGCGATGATCGTCTTGTCGGCCATCAAGCCGTGTGTCACGTCGATCATGGGCGCGATCGCCTCGGCCATCGACGGGTAGACGTGCGTTGCGCCGAACTTGATCGCCTGGTCGCGCTTCCACTCGTTCGGATCGATGGCGATGACGTTGCGGGCGCCCGAGATCACCGCACCCTGCAGTGCGCTCATGCCGATGCCGCCGACGCCGATGATGGCGACGGTCTCGCCGGGCTGTACGTCGGCGACGTTGGTGGCCGACCCGAAGCCCGTCGGCACCGCGCAACCCATGATCGCGGCGGTCTCGAACGGGATGTCCTTGTCGATCTTGACGACGGAGTCCTTGTGGACCGTCATGTACGGGGCGAAGGTGCCGAGCAGGTTCATCGGCGAGACCTCGGTGGTGCCTGCGTGCACGCGCGAAGTGCCGTCGGCGATCGCCTTGCCGCCGAGTAGAACCGCGCCGCGATCGCACAGCGAGCGGTAGCCCTTCAGGCACGGCGGACACTCGCCACAGGCCGGGATGAACGCGAGGATGACGTGGTCGCCCTCCTCGATGCCCGAGACATTGCGGCCGACCTTGGTGACGACGCCGGCGCCCTCGTGGCCGCCGAGCGCGGGCAGGGCGATCGGGGTGGCGCCGGTGGTCAGGTGATAGTCGGAGTGGCACATACCCGCGGCGTGGACGCGGATCTGCACCTCATCGTCCACGGGATCGCCGATCTCGATCTCATCGACGCGGAACGGCGTGTTGAGCTCCCACAGCAGAGCGCCCTTGGTCTTCATGACCCATGAGGATAGAACACGTTCCAGAAATGGTGCCAATCACAGCGTTGAGCTGGGCATTCGCGCGCTATTGATCATCGAGCGTCGGGTTTTGTCACGCTTGTGGATAAGTGCCGTGACAAAGCCCTACCCTCGCCAATCTTGTCGGATAGCGACCCCACGGTTGCGGCATGAATATGGAGCCGTTCCTCGGGACCGAAGCTGTGGCGGCGGGCCGCTTCACGCGCAGAACCCTGACGAGCCGCAACGTGAAGATCTACCAAAACGTCTACCTGCCGAAGGGGGTGGAGCTGACCGCCGAGATGCGAGCAATTGCCGCGTGGTTGTGGTCGAGTCGTCATGCGACAGTCGCGGGTCTGTCTGCAGCGGCGCTGCATCGATCTAAATGGATCGACGCGGGACTTCCTGCCGAGCTAATCCGACCGGTGCCATGCAAGGTCAATGGGATCGTGATCCATCGCGACGTCCTCGACGAAAGCGAAATATGCGCGGTCCGTGGCATGACGGCCACCACACCCGCGCGCACGGCTTACGACCTAGGGCGGCGAGGGACGTTGATGCAAGCGGTGATGAGGATTGATGCGCTTGCAAACGCGACAGGCCTGAAGTCCGAGGAGGTTGCGGCGCTGCTGCCCATGCACCGAGGTGCTCGGGGGGTCCCGCAGTTGCGGAAAGCGACCGATCTGATGGACGGCGGCTCGGAGTCGCCGCAGGAGACGCGCACTCGTCTGCTTCTCATCGCAGCCGGTTTTCCCCGTCCGGACACGCAGATCGTGGTGTGCAACACGTTCGGGGAGTTCATCGGCCGGGTGGACCTGGGGTACCGGAAGTGGAAAGTCGCCGTCGAGTACGACGGTCCACAACATTGGGATGGTCCTGAAGCGCACGCTCGCGACATCGAGCGGATCGCCGACCTCGAAGCGGAAGGCTGGAAGGTCATTCGACTCAGTCGAGACATTCTTCGATACCGGCGGAGCACCTTCCTCGTCCGGGTTCGGGATGCGATGCGCGACAGAGGATGGCCTGACCACGCCGCCGTCAGACTAGATGCGACCTGCGACATGTGAGCCCGGCTCGATTGTCGGTGTTTGCACGTTTTCGGCGGGAGAAGCGTGACAAACCCCGACACTCGGCGCTAAAGCGTGTCGGGCAAGCCCCACTTCTCAAACGACGCCATGTGGAACGCAACCACATGGGTGATGCCTTCGTCGGTCGTGGCGAGCACATGCATCTGGAACGGCTCGTGCGCACCGGTTTCGCGGTTGAGCATGTACATCGCTCCGGCCGGCTGGCCGTTGGCCACCGTGGGGAGTAACCGCATATCGCCGGGCAACTCGGCCGGGCAGTGCGTCTTCGAGAGCAGGACGATGTTCTCCGGGCCCTGGTACCAGCCGTCGAACGGCGGCATCTCCCAGACGGCGTCGGCGGTGAACAGCTCGACGAGCTTGTCCATGTCATAGGTCTCGAACGCGTCGATGTAGCGCGTCAGCAGATCCTGGGCTTCCTTTGACTCCGGGACCTGCAGATGGTCGTCTTCGCTGGGCCCGACGGCATCGAGTTGCGCACGGGCGCGCTGCAACAGGCTGTTGACCGCCGCCGTCGAGGAGCCGATGGCGTCGGCGACCTCCGCGGCCTTCCACTGCAGCACCTCACGCAACACGAGCACCGCGCGTTGGCGGGCGGACAGGTGCTGCAGCGCAGCGATGAACGCGAGCCGCACCGATTCACGCGAGCCGACGATGTTCGACGGGTCGGTCGAATCGTCGGGAATGGGCTCCAGCCACGGCACCTCGTCGCGCGCGACGATGTCGTCGACCGGATCGGAGCTGGGCGCCCCGAGCCCCGTCGGCAGCGGCCGGCGCTGACGGCTGTCCAACGCCGTCAGACAGGTGTTGGTGGCGATCCGGTACAGCCAGGTGCGCACGGATGATTTGCCTTGGAAACCCTTGTATGACTTCCATGCCCGCAAGTAGGTTTCCTGCACCAGATCCTCGGCGTCATGTAGCGAGCCGGTCATCCGATAGCAGTGCGCGAGCAGCTCGCGGCGATAGCGCTGCGCGTCGGCCAGAAAGGCGTCTTCTGCGCTGTCGTCGTCCAGATTGTGGGCCAGGACCGTCACCTCGCCGAGCTTAGTCACCATGGGTGACAACCGTCACCGGCGTGCGATTGGGCAGCCCGATACTCTCCCTGGGTGGCAACTACCCGCACCGAACGCAGCTTCGAGGGCATCGGCGGCGTGCGCATCGTCTACGACGTATGGACCCCGGAGGTGGCCCCGCGCGGTGTCGTCGTCCTCTGCCACGGATACGCCGAACACGCCCGCCGCTACGACCACGTCGCCGAGCGATTCGGCGAGGCGGGGCTGATCACCTACGCGCTGGACCTTCGCGGGCACGGTCGCTCCGGCGGCAAGCGGGTGTACCTGCGCAACATCGACGAGTACACCGGCGACTTCCGCACCCTGGTCGGCATCGCCAGGGCCGACCACCCCGAGCTGCCGCGGATCGTGCTCGGCCACAGCATGGGCGGCGGTGTCGTGTTCGCCTACGGCGTCGAGCACCCCGACGAATACACCGCGATGGTGCTGTCGGGGCCTGCCGTCGACGCCCAAGACGCCGTCTCGTCGTTCATGATCCGCGTGGCCAAAGTGGTCGGCAGCATTCTGCCGGGCCTGCCCGTCGAGGACCTCCCGACCGAGGCGGTGTCCCGCGACCCGGAGGTGGTCGCGGCCTACATGGCTGATCCGCTGGTCCATCACGGCAAGCTGCCCGCGGGTATCGGCAAGGCGCTCATCAAGGTCGGCGAAACCATGCCGCAGCGCGCCTCGGCGCTCACCGCGCCACTGCTCGTCGTGCACGGAGAGCAGGACAAGCTGATCCCGGTCGCCGGCAGCCGTCACCTACTGGAATGCGTCGCATCGACCGACGCTCACCTCAAGGTGTATCCCGGGCTCTACCACGAGGTGTTCAACGAGCCCGAAAAGGCGCTGGTGCTCGACGACGTCACCTCGTGGATCGAGGCGAAGCTTTGAAAGCCCTTGCGGGCCTGCTGCTTTCGCTGGTCCTTTTGGTGTCGGCATGCGGATCGGACGACGAACCGTCCGGTTGGGTCGACGAAGACGTGTCGTTCACCGCAGACGGCTTGACCATCCACGGCACGTACCGCCATGAGCGCGGCGGCGCACAGGGACCTGCGGCCCTGCTGATCTCCGAGAGCGGCAACACCGACCGCAACGGCGACAACGCGGTGGCAGGCCCCGTCGGCAACATGCGCCAACTCGCCGAACTCTTGTCCGACAAAGGCGTAGCGAGCCTGCGGTACGACAAAATCGGTACCGGGAAGACGGGTCTCGGACCCTATTCGCAGCGGCCCCAGGACGTCGTCAGCGCCGTCTACACCACCGGCGCGAAGGCCGCGGTGAGCTATCTCGCCGAGCAGTCCGCGACCGATAAGTCGCGCGTCTCGATATACGCGGTGGGTGAAGGCACTGTCCACGCGCTGGCTCTCGCGACTGACGCGAACGTCGGCGCACCGAAGATCCACTCGCTGGCCCTGTTGCATCCGCTACCCGGCAGGTATCTGGACATCATCACCAACCGCGTGCGCGCCAGCGCCTCTCCGGAGGCGCTGACCACCTGGCTGGCCGCCGTCGACGAGGTCCGCACCAAGGGGACGGTGGCCCAGAACCTTCCGGAGGGACTCGGCGCGCTCGTCAATCCCGGCAACGTCAAGGCGGTGATCGAGGCCGACAAGATCGACCCGCTCACCCTGGCCGCCAAGGTGCCCGCAGGTACGCCCGTCCTGCTCACGTGTTCAGACGCCGACAAGCAGGCGACGTGCGAATCGATCCGGCCGCTCGAGGATGCGCTCGACCACACCGCGCTGACCGTCGTCGAACTCGAGGGCGTCAGCCATGTGCTGCGCGACGATCCGACCGACAACGTCGCCAACTACGCGAAGCAGGATCCGCTCTCTCCACAGCTCGTCAGCGCGCTCGACGAATTTGTCGGCAAGTAGACCTAACCTGGCGCCATGAGTGACGACAAGATGCTGGCGCGCATCGCCGCTCTGTTGCGGCAGGCCGAGGGGACCGACAACACGCACGAGGCAGACGCGTTCATGTCCGCAGCCCAACGGCTGGCCACCGCGACGTCGATAGACCTGGCGGTCGCAAGATCGCATGCATCCAACCGCACCAAGGCGCAGATGCCGGTCCAGCGCACCATCACGATCGGCAACGCAGGCACCCGCGGCCTGCGCACCTATGTCCAGCTGTTCACCGTGATCGCGATGGCCAACGACGTGAAGTGCGACGTCGCGTCGAATTCGACGTTCGTGTACGCGTACGGGTTCGGTGAGGACATCGACGCCAGCCATGCGCTCTACGCCAGCCTGGTGATGCAGATGGTGCGCGCGTCGGAGGCCTACATCGCGTCGGGGGACCACCGGCCGACGCCCACGATCACCGCGCGCATCAACTTCCAGCTCGCCTTCGGCGCGCGCGTCGGCAAGCGGCTGTCCGAGGCCCGCGAGGAGGCGCAACGCGAAGCCACCGGCTCACGCTGGCGCAGAAGACCGGGCACCGCTATCGCGTTGCGGAACAAGGAGATCGAGCTCAAGGACTTCTACCAGCAGACCTCGGCGGCGCGGGGCACGTGGCGACCCACCAGCGCGACGGCGGGGTATTCGTCGGCGGCGCGACGCGCGGGTGATCGCGCGGGCCGCAAGGCGCGACTGGGTAGCAGCGGGGAGCTGTCCGGCGCCCGCCCAGCCCTGGAGACGTGAGCGATCAGAGACACCCAGCGGGCGAAGGTCTACGCCGCAGAGGAATTCGTCCGGACGTTGTTCGACCGGGCGGCTGAGCACGGCAACCGGGTGGTCGACTTCTTCGGGACGCAGCTGACCCTGCCACCCGAGGGCCGGTTCGCGTCGGTGGAGTCGGTGCAGCGCTACGTCGACGACGTGCTCGGCATGACGCTGGTCCGTGAGTCGTGGCCCGGCACGGGAGCGTTGACGGTGCGTGCCCGGCGCGGCGTCACCGCGGCACACTACGAGCGTGCCGACAGCGGCGCGCGCATCGCGGTGCCGGAGAAACGCGCGACGTGGGCGCTGCGCGAACTGGTGGTCTTCTTTGGACACTTCACAGCTGTTTACAGCACCATACCCGCCAAAGACCTGTCGGCGGTCTTGTGACGACAGGCCTCTCTCTACTTGAACATCGTGCGCAATCACCGCGCCGGGCGGGTGAAGGCCTCGCGCAGCAGGTGCAGCGCCACCGTGGTGACGGTGAGGGCTTGGCCGACGTCGTGGGTGACGTACCCGTAGCCGATGCCGGCGGCGGCGGCCGTGGCCGCGCGCAGGATGCCGGCTGCACGGTCGCGGCGCCGTGGAGCGTCGGCGGTGCCATCTTCAGTGTGGTGCTCGGTCATGCTGCGTACCCTTTCTCGGTGCTTCTGAGCTGCACACTTCCCGATCTCATGGGCCAGTGCACGCGCCCAAAGGGGCCGAGATGGCGGGGCTAAAACACCCGAGTTGGCGGGACAAAAGGTAACTATCCTCTACATCTACTTGGACGGTTAATACGCCAACTAGGTATCCGGCAAACCGGTACACTTTCTGGTGTGAGCGCTCCCGAACCGAACATCGACGAGCCAGAGCCGGACGACGAGAAGGCCAAGCGTGCCGCCCGTCAGGCCGAGTACATGAAGAGGGCCGCAGGCAACTGCCGCGTCGAGCGGAAAGGGCGCCGCACCGCCCTCAAGAAGCGCGAGACCTATGACGCGATCACCCGCGCGACCCAGCGCCTCCAAGATCTGGCCCACCCAGACCAGCCCTACGTCGTGATCCGCTCCGAATTCCTTCTGCTCGGCACCCCGCGGCCCTACCCGCCCCCGGCTCGCCAACCCGAGAACATCGCCACTCGGCCGTCGTTGACGCGCGTGCATCACGGCAAGAATCCTCACGCCGTACCGCTCTACCTCACCGGCATCTTCGAGCACCAGATGCGGGCGGCGTACAAGAACAGTCCCGGCGCTCCCCCGGAACCCTCCCGGCGCCGCAACGCGGTGAACAACCCCCTCGACAAGGCCACCAACTGGATCACCCTCACCGCGCTCGACATCGACGGCGTCCACATCCGCAACCAGCGGAAGTCCTTCACCCGCGCGCTCGATGCGCTCCGCAAGTGGGATCTCGTCTCCCTGGGCGACACCGGTCAGCGCTACGCCAAGTTCAAGTTCGGCCGCGAAGACGGATCCGGTCGCGACTACACCATCCCGCAGGGGAGCCCCATCGCACCCAAGCACTTCTGCATCCCCACCGAGTTCTTCACCGCTGGATGGCATCTGGTGCTCACCCCCAACGAGCTGGTGACGTTTCTGGCGCTGTGCCACGTGGCCGATCTGCGGCTCCGGCACGACGGCAGCACCATTATGTTCCTGGCCGAACAGTTCCGCTACAGCCTGCTCGGACTCACCGATGAGGCCTACGTCTCCATCCACGAACTGGCCGAATTCGGACTGATCGAAGTGACCGACCCGATGCCCAACCGCAAACGCGGCCGCATCCAGCTGGGCGAAACCGGCGGCAAACCGCCTGAGCCCTACAACATTTCGGTCCCCATGTTCAGCGGCAAGCCATCCACCGACGCGCTGTTCGATCTCTCGAAGTTCAACACGCCGGCGATCGACCGCGTCATCTTCAACCTGGGTTTCCAAGCGACCCGGTTCAGGTAGCCGCTGGCGACGTACCCCGCGAAGGGTGCTCCGCCGGGTGACGCGGAGGGCCCAAGCGTTAGCCGGTCTGCAGGCACCTCGGTGCACCGATTTGATCAGGACTCCGACTGCTCGATCTGCTCCACCGCGATGAACGCGGCCAGATCGGTCACGTCCCGATGTTGATCGAAGGCGCGCAGCAGCGCGATGTAACGCGGCTTGTCGAGATCCCAATCGTATTGTTGCTCGGCGGGATCCTGAGCGGCGGCGAATACGAGGTCGGCGAGAAGCCGTGTGGTGCGCCCGTTTCCGTCCACGAACGGATGAATGCGGACTGTCTCGGCGTGGACGACGACCCCCAGCTGCCGTGCCGTCCAGTCGCTGGTGTGCTCCCACCGCCAGGCGATCGTCCCGAGCGTGTTGCGCAGCTCCACCGCGATCTGCTCGGGCGCGACGCCGATGTTGCCTTCGAGCTGCCGCTGTCGGCCGGCCCACTCCCAGATCGGCCTGAACAGCCGCGTGTGCAGATCGCGCACGAAGTGATCACTCAGAAGATCGTCGAGCGGCAACGACCCGTCGAGCGCCGCCGGCATCAACTCCTCGACCACCTGGTCCTGCATGCCCTGTTCGACGTCGTAGACATCCGCGCGCGTGATCGGCTTGTCCAGGATCTCGACGATCTCGGGCAGCAGAGCGTCGAGTTCGTCATGCGGAAGTGGGGTTTCGCCGTAGCCGGGCGTCAGCGGCATCAGCGCTTGGGCGGCTGCTGCTTCGCGAGGTAGGCCTTCACCGCGGCCGATCGACGGTGGCCGGCGGGCACGACACGGCCCTCCAACTTGGCCGACGCCTTCGTGGCCCGCATCCCGGCCTTTTTGACGGCAGCCCTCGACGCCACCACCTTCTTCGGTGTCTTGCGCTCCATCACGGCACCTCCCTGCGGGCTCGACCTGAAGTCGATCGTACCGGCCCAGCACCGGCGATGACCACGGCATTCAGTCGGGTCAGAAGTCGTCGCCGGTCAATGAGCGGGGCATTAGCCGCAGGTTGTCGGGATCGCCGTCGACGAAGTGCACGCCGACCATCTGCGGTCATGGCCAGGGAAGAAATGGGGATAACACCAGCTGGTCATCGATGTGCGGCGCGATCCAACGGGGTTCGGCGATCGCCACCGCCCGCCGCAGCAGTGGTCGCCATCAGCGCTGGAGAGATGCAGGCGGTTATCGGCCGGGCGCGTATTTCCTGCGGACTCCCGATGCCTAACGCTGCCTTAGCGCGCGGATGGGAGGAGCGGTTCAACGGCTTCGAACAGGTTCAGCAAGTCCTGTGCGAATTCACTTTGATGCTGAGGCAGGAACCGTGCCATCCCTCGCACTTCGGCGATCGCTTCCCGGGCCCGCTCTATCTCGGCCGTAGAGGGCCCGGTCCGTTCCGCCACGGACTCCTCGGTGTTGGTGCGCAGATATGCCCCGAGGCGGGCACGCATTTGCTCGGCTTGGCGCTCGTAATGATCAAGACGGCTTGCCAACTTGCGATGGTCGCGCTCAGCGGCTCGACGGCAGTCCTCGCTGTGGAAGTCTTTGCGCCTTCCCGGTCCGACGGTTCGAAGGAAATGCTCGTCGCATCGCGGATTTGCACAGGTGGCCTGGAGATCCTCCCGCTCGTCGTCTCGACGCTCCGCTATGCCGACGACGTCACCGGACAACCGAGAAGCTCCTCTACGTTGCTGCGTTAATTCGCGCGTTTTCAATGTCCATCATCGCATAGAAACGTGCATGTTCCGCGCTTAGACATGGCAGGCAGCGGCGTCGGACGCGCGGCAACCCGCCCGCGCGTCGCGAAATTAATTAGCGCGAATTACTTGGGAGTCATGATGATCGTGTGCCCGAAGTGACGGGCGCAGTTAGACGCCCGAAAGGTGAGGACATGCCAGGCAAGCGAGGACGCAGCGCGATCACGGGCCGGTTCGTGAAGCAGTCGACCGTGAAGAAGAACCCGAAGACGACGACCAACGAAAGCGTCGGCCAGGGCCGGAAGAAGAAATAGTCGCCAGTCCTGAGCTGGCCGGCGGCGGCTGTCGGTGGCGGGGGCCAGACTTGACTGCGCGCAGAGCGCACCACGAGATCGGAGGGCCAGTGGCTCACCTTAAGCAGCAGTTCAAGGATGCCTTGAGCTCCATGGAACCCGGCGATGACAAAACCAATGCGCCCGAGGCCCACAACCTCGTGCGCGATGCGCTCAAAGCCGATCCCACCCTCGCCGGATACGGCGTAAGTCCCGTGCTGATTGGGTCCTACAAGCGCAACGTATCGATCAAGCGGATCAAGGACGTGGACGTGCTAGTCCGCCTGCCCGAGGTTCCCACGGAGGTGTCCTCCCACGACATCCTCGACCGGTTCTTCAAGGTGCTGCATGCAGAATTCGGCACCGACTCCGACGGGCACCGCCGCACCAAGCGGCAAGACCGCAGTCTGCAGGTCTCCTTCCCGGAGTACGACCTCTACGTCGACGCAGTACCTGCCCGTCCCTACTGGGATGGCCAGACCTGGGAGATCCCGCAGAAGGGTGACGACGACCAGTGGGTCCGCACCAACCCCGAAGCGCTGACCTCACTGTCGAGTGCGATGAACGGCACCCATGACGGCTTCTACGTGCCGACCGTCAAGCTGCTGCGCCAAACCCGCCGTGCTCTGCTCGGCGTCGGGACGAAGCCTGGCGGCTTCTTTATCGAGGTCGCGACGTATCAGGCGTTCAACTCAGGACTCGTCAGTGGCAACGACCAGGCGGAGTACTACGTCTCGGCGCTGCAGCAGATAAACACGATCATCAACAACTTCGTCACCTACGGCATCGAGGTGGCCGATCCCACGCTGCTCGGCCACACCATCTCGATTCGCGCGACGGATGACGAGTTGGAAGCCGCCAGAACCTGCTTCGCAGATGCTGCCGCCGCGGCGCGCGATGCGCTCGACGATGAGGGCGAAGGCACCGCTGCGCTGACATTTCAAAAATTGCTCGGCGAGAACGGTGACGGCGACACCGTGTTCAAGATGCCGCCCGGTTTCAACGAGGACGGCACCAAGCGCGCCTCGATCATCTCGCCCGGCGCCCGGGTCGTGCCGGCGGGTCCGAGAACGTTCGGGTGAGCCTCGCCAGATACGACGACTACGTCGCCTATACCCGGCAGCACTTCGAGGAGGGCCTCATCCGGCGCGGCTTCCTTGAAATACCAGCAGGGTGGGAAGGCGCCATCGCGCACGCTGGTGGCGCAACAGAGATTCTCATCACGCTGCCAGATCGATTCCCGTTTCATCCGCCGGCAGTGATGCCTGTCGATCATGATGCGGTGCCCTGGTCCTGGCATCGCGAGGTGAGCGGAGCACTGTGTCTGGTTGCTGAGGACGACCACGATGGATTGTGGTGGACCGAGGTCACCGCGTTCCTCGACCAGGTCGCTGCATGGTTCGACCAAGCCCACGCCAGCTGGCCCGGAGACCGCCCCGACCTCGACCTCGACAGGTACTTCCACCAGTCCGACGACACCCGCCTCTACCTCTACGACGACCTCGCGCCATATCGCAACGGATTCGTCCGCTTCCGTTCGGCGAGGAACAACACCATGCGGATCGGGCGCGGTACAGCCTCGTCGAAGTCTGCAAGAGGTAGTAAGCACCGTTTCGGCTACCTCGCTGACATCGGAGACGTCGACGTTCCGCCCAGAACATGGGCGGACATCTCTGCGCGGATCGATCCGAACATTAACCTGGACCGCCGAATTCGGCGCCGTGAGGTCACCGTGGTGATACTGACCTATCGGCGCGACCGCCACGACGGCACCATCACGCTGGAGGTGTGGCCCACAACGGACGGCGGCGTCGCAGCCAGGCGTTTGCGCTCCGCGGCCGACACCGACGCTGCCCGCTCTGCTCGCGCAGGCCCGCTGGCCCCTGAACTTCATCGACATCACGTCGCGGTCGTCGGCGTGGGCGCATTGGGTTCGTTCATCGCAGACATGCTCGCCCGCTCGGGTGTCCACCGCCTCACGCTCGTCGACCATGATGTCGTCGAGCCGGGAAACGTCGTCCGTCACCTCGTCGGCCCCGACACCGTGGGATTGCCGAAGGTCGAGGCGGTCAGACGCCACATCGCCGCGCGCGGCCCACTGCAGGCGGGTGACATCGCGGTCATCGGCGACGCACTGTCCCCCGGCGACTCTGCCGCTGAGCTCATCCAGGGCCACAGTCTCGTGATCAACGCCACCGCGGATTTCGCCACCACAGCGCTGCTTCACCTCACCGCCGAGGCACTCGACACGCACATCCTCTCGGCGACACTGCAGAACGACGGCGAGACATACCGCATCGATGTGCTCCCCCCGCTCGGCAACGCCGAACCGTTACCGCTCTCGGATGCCGATGCGACCAGCGCGCAACAACCTCTGTTCGATTCCGGATGCGGCAGCCCCATTTCGCCGACGCCACCTCATGCGGTCATCGAAGCTGCCGCAGCGGCAGTCCGGCACGCCATCGGCTTGCTCGTCGACCGGCCGCTGCACCCGTCAGGAGAAGTCCACCACCACAGGCTCGATGAGAGGACGCAGCAGTGAAGCGTACCCAGGCGCGAATCCACCTCAGAAACGAGGCGCATGCACTGATCACCTCCGAAACCGCCAAGCACCTGCCAGCCGAGATCGGAGGCGTCCTGCTCGGTTATCGCGAGGACGCCGACATCATCGTTACCCATGCCCTGGTCGTGGACGGGAAACTGGCTTCCGCGAACCGCTATGTGCGCGACGATGTGAAGGCCAACGAGCTACTGCGTGCATTCCTGAAAGAACGAGGCGACGACGACCCGATCGGATACATCGGCGAGTGGCATAGCCACCCAGCCCCGTGCGGACCCAGTCCGACCGATGTCCACGCGATACGGGCCACCGCCAAGTCAAGCGACGCCGCCATTGCTCTGCTTGTTCATATCCCCACAAGCACCGCGGCGTTCTCCGGCATCATCGCGTCACGCCATCGACTTGGACGTGTCTCGACCAGAGAGGCAACAGTAGCGTTGCCGCAGAACAGATTTCCACCTCTTGCTCCATTGCCAAACGGTGCGGTCCGCGGTGACGGCCCAGTGTTTGTTTCCTACCGACAGTCCGACGGAACTGCTGCCGCCGAATCGCTTGAGGGTCTACTCAGAGCGGTTGGACTGGTCGTATGGCGAGACCGCACCGACCTACGGGCCGGTACCACAACCGATCGGCTTGAACAGGCCCTCACCCAGGGCCTGTCAGCAGCGGTGCTCATCGTGACACCAGACATCGTCTACAGCGAGATCGTCCGCGAACGGGAACTACCGCGCCTGCTGCAACTCGACGCAGATCCAGCGTTCAGCCTGTGCATCGCCAATCACGTTGCCCGCTCGCCAAACAACTCCAGATGCGACTTCGAGGCTCCCGACCGGCTGCTGCGAACGGCACCCGCCCGTACCCTCGCCGACAAGAAGCAAACCAACATGCTTGATCCCTCCGGGGAGGTCGAGATCGCGCGCGACCTCCTCATGCACCGCGTCGAACAACGCAAATCGGTGACCCGCCAACAACATCGGCCTTTCACGCTACGCGTGCAAAGCAGGCCAACGCCGTTCGCTATCGACGCCGGCGAGGACGACCTGCATATCCGCCTCAGCGCCGCCACCAGCGGGCGCCTTCCCTCACCAAACGGACTCAAGCTCCTTCAAACCACACTGCCGCTGATTAGCGACGCTGTGTACGCCACTGGCGCCAAAACCGTACGCATCGCCGGCGGCGCACACCTATCGGTGGCCCTAGCCCTGGGCGCCGCACTGCCCGAGACGAAGATCGGAGTTCTTGAGGTTCTCGACCTCCAGAACGAGTTGTGGACCTCCCTGGTTGGCGACAAGATGTCCGCCAACGACGTCCACATCGAACCCTTCGAGATCAAAAGGCCGTCTACGGCAGGGCGTAACCGAATCGCGGTGTTTGTCAGGTTGACTCCCGACGCCGACCGCACCGCATTCGAGCGGCTCATTCGCGAGTCGACCGACGGGTTTACCGCCGCTGCCATCGTTTCGACCGATCCGAACAGCAGGATCGACGCCCGCGAGGCCGGCCGTTTGAGTGCAGCCGTCGCACAAGCCATCAAGGGGCTCGCCGCCAGCAGCGGCCGCGCCGAGATACATCTGGCCTTCCACGGCCCGTACACGATGGCTGCGCTCACCGGCCGCTACCTCAACACCCTGCGCACCGTCATCTACGAATGGGAAGGCGAGACCGCCGACGGGCCGACCTACACACCGGTGATCGTCTTGGAACCCGGCACCGCCGGAGGACCGATAACCGACGTCCTCGCCTCCGTGGGAGTCGGCGGCTAGTGTCAGGCAGGCACGACGGGGAGAGAAACAGATGACGCAAGGCGTTTCGGAATCGTTGGCCGCGGTGCTTGCGCAACCTCCGGTTCCACAACGCTCCTTTCCCTGGAACCGCTCCGCTTGGTCCACGGCAATGCACGACCTACCCGACGTGCAACGAGTCCTCGATTCACTGCCGGACAGAGTCGACCGGGACTCGATCCGTGACGTCGTCACCGTACAACTCGAAGACGGCGGAGTGCTATCTGCCTTCGTCAGCGCGATGGTGTGGGGTTACGGCGACAGCGGCTATGGACCGACCCGCGTTCGCTGGGTGCTAACTGGTGTGAAGACCCGCGCCGATGAGGTGCCGGTGCGCGGTGACGTCGCCGGGCTGCTGCGCACCGCCGCCGAGACAGTCCGCGCTGAAGGCCCCGTGGAGGGCTTTCGCTACATGAACAACGCTGGCCGGATCAAGTACCTCGCCGGTGCCTTCTTTACCAAGTGGCTCTACTTCGCCTCGGCCACCGCCAGCGCCGACGACTCGAACGCGGCGCCGATCCTGGACAAGCAGGTCCACGACTGGCTGCTACGGGAAGCCGGCATCTCGGTCAACATTCACAGGACCCAGGACTACCAGCGCTATCTCGAAACCCTCAGAGTTTGGGGAAACGGATACGCCCGCACCCCGGTCCAGGTCGAGAAAGCGATCTTCGGACTGGCGACCGGACGTACCTAACGACCGTAGGCTCGCACACATGAGCGATCTGGGCTCTCGACACGATCCCGCAGAGGAGGGCAGATCTCCAGATGCCCCTGCGTACCTCACGCTTGGCCACGTTCTGGCTGCGATCGGCGCCGAGCACGACCCACCGATCGGGCTGGGCGACATCCGCGTTATCCGGCACAGCTTCAACACCGGCGAGGAGCTGGGGTTACGGGGACCCGAGGATCTGACCGAGGACAAGGTCCGGAGTTATACGCGCTTCCAAGGCATCTCGCCCCGACAGTTCCCCGTCCAACCCGAGCGCTACTGGGTGGTGCTGGTCGCGGACGGCAAGCGCCGCTCCCGGTTGTGGGGAGCGTTCGAAAATCACGGGGAGATCGTCGGCGAGCGCACCGCGGAATCCCGATTCTTTGATCTGCGTCGCAGCGACATCCTGAAACCGCTCGTCAACCGACTCGTCGTCGAGTGGGACACTCCAAGAACCTGGCACCGGCGCGCGGCCAGCGCGGCGGATATGCCTGTTCTAGAGATCGCCGACCGCGACAAGGTGCCCTTCCCGGGATTCGATGACGTGTTGCTCACCTTTCACGAACTCGGCGAAATGGTGTCGGACCGCCGCTACACCGACTGGCAAGTCGCGCTGTCCCAAGTGCAGGGCATCTACCTGATCACCGACGCCTCCAACGGAAAGCAGTATGTCGGGAAAGCGTCTGGCGCAGAACAAATCCTGCAGCGCTGGCGGTCGTATGCGCAGGATGGTCACGGCGGGAACCGCGCCCTGCGGGAACTGGCCAAGATCAGCACCGAGGCCGGCGCTGCGAAGACCGACCACGCCCTGCATTTCGTGTTCAGCATTCTGCGCGTGTTTGGGCTCAGTACGTCGTCATCTGTGGTCGACAAAGCTGAGTCGCATTACAAGATGGCGCTGATGACTCGCGAGCATGGCCTCAACCGCAACTGATCGGGCTCCCGTCTTGACTACACCTCTGATAGGGACGGATGGCGGCGTCGTGGTCGACGCAGGTCGCGCGGTCCCAATGACCCGTGCCAAACGGGCAGTGGCAGAACGTGTCCCACAATGGAGTTATCAGTGGATAGTAGTGGGGCGATTCGGCCGTGAGCGAGGACAGCATCTCCGGCGGCCGGCCGCGTGATCGGCTAATTGCCGGCCACTTCTCTGACGAATTTCTTCGACGCACTGGCGTTTGCCCATAAAGCCGGTACTAATTCGGTTAAACTCGGCCAAACCCGGTCACATCCGGGATCTCGCTGACGCGGAGGTCCACACCAATATGTCTGAGCCCTGGTTGTCGGCCGACGATATCTCAGCTCACCTCGGCGTCACGAAGGACACGGTCTACGTATGGATCGCCGACAAAGCGATGCCTGCGCACAAAGTTGGCCGCCTCTGGAAATTCCAGGCGAGCGAGGTCGACGACTGGGTCCGAAGCGGGGGTGCCGAGACGGCGGGCGAGGCGAATTATTCAGCCTAAGCAGCTTTCAGATCTTGTCGGCCGGTCGCGCTATGTTGATCGACTTGCCAGTAGCCGGAAGGGGGCACCGATGATGGCAGCTACACAGCGATACGCGCTTTCGTTCACCAGCGGTTCGCTGCTGACCCAAGAAGCCCTCATCGCTGCACCGATCTATCTGCGCGAACGTGATTGGGCTACGACCCGCGCACGGATCAAGGACGAAAACCTACTCCAGACCCGCGTGGCGCGATCGAACACCCGCATGTTGGGCGCGCTTATTCCGCGGTTGCAAGTGCTCACTGATACCGAACTCCAGATCGTCGCAGACGGAACATCTACTGAGCGCGGCCACCTGATGTGGGCCGCAGCGTGTCGTCAGTACGACCTGATTGGAGAGTTCGCCGAAGAGGTGCTGCGTGAACGGTTCCTCACCCTCGCGGGCAAGGTGACATATGAGGAGTTCGACTCCTTTTACCGCAGCAAGGCCATATGGCACGACGAACTGGACGCGATCACGGACACCTCGTTCAAGAAGGTCCGGCAGGTGGTGTTCAAGATGATGGTCGACGCCGGCCTGCTCACCAAACAGGACTTGATCGAGCCGACTTCGCTTTCGGTACGTGTCGCTGACTGCCTCGGCCACCGCACTCCTAGCGACATCCGATTCTTTCCGACGAAGGCGGCGTGATGACGATGTCCAACAGGACCACGCTGGCACAGCATGAGGAGCACCTCTTCCAGGTGCTCAAAAGCGAGCGCTTCCTCAAGATGCAGGGCTTGGGCAATGAGGTCGCCCACTTCATCTACGACTACGACCCAACCTGGGCTCTCGACGTCGCGCAGGCCAAGAAACGAATCAAAACTAAACTCGAAACTGAAGAAGGCATAAAGGTTTTCGAGATCAACCTCTATGACCTCTGCGTCCAACTGTTGAAGGAACGCAACGTCTGGGATCGAGTCCTCGCGGCTGAGACATCGATGGATAAGCCCGACTTCCTCAAGATGCTGCAGAACATGCTCGATCCCCAGATGCACCTTGCGCCGGCCATCAAGGCGCGCATCAATAGCGAGACATTCCAGATCTTGTTCCTAACCGGGGTCGGCGAAGTTTTTCCCTTCGTTCGCTCGCACACCGTGCTCAATAACCTTCAGACCGTGGTCTCCGACTGGCCGATGCTGATGTTCTTCCCCGGCAAGTACGACGTGTCGGCCACGCAGGGTTCAGCGCTCGTCCTTTTCGGCCAGCTCAAGGACGACTCCTTCTACCGCGCGAAGCGCATCCTCGATCAGGAGGCATGACCCGATGAAACTCAATGAAATCTTCCTCAAGGACGTCAACCGCTCGATCGAGGGCGTGGTCAAGGCCGACGACGTCGATCACCTAGGCGTTGAGGTCGAGGAGTATGTCTTCACCAACGACGCTGCCAAGAGCGTCGGTCCGTTGCTTGAGGAGTACACCAACTACACCAACGCAAATGGCGTTTGGATCTCAGGCTTCTTCGGCTCGGGTAAGTCTCACCTTCTGAAGATGCTTGCGCATCTACTCGGAGACGTTGAGGGACAAGCTTTCCCGCGAAGCAAGGTCAGTGACAGTTTCCTCAGTAAGACCGACGACGCGATGCTGACCGCGTCGTTGAAGAAGGCCGCAACGATTCCGGCGAAGAGCCTGTTGTTCAACATCGACCAAAAGGCGACGCTGATCGCCAAGGACCAGACCGACGCGCTGCTCAAGGTCTTCGTGAAAGTTTTTGACGAGAGCCGCGGCTACTTCGGCAATGACGGCGCCGTCGCTCGCTTCGAAGAAGACCTTGACAAGCGCGGTCAATACGAGGCGTTCAAGACGGCATTTGCGAAGCTAGGCGGCATCGATTGGGCTCAAGGCCGCGAGCAGACAGCTCTTGAAGCCCACCACATCGACACGGCTTTCTCCGAGATCAATGGCGGGGCGAACCCCGGAATCATCGCTCAGTACCAAAAGTCGTACGCCGTGTCGATCGAAGATTTCGCCACCTCGGTCAAGGAGTGGATTGATCGGCAGGAGCCCGGTTACCGTCTCAACTTCTTCGTCGACGAGGTCGGTCAGTTCATCGTTGACGACGTGAAGCTCATGCTCAATCTGCAGACGATTGCTGAGTCGCTAAACACAAGATGCAAGGGCCAGTCATGGGTCTTCGTCACGTCCCAGGAGGACATGGACAAGGTCGTAGGAGACCGAACCCGAGAGCAGGAGAACGACTTCTCCAAGATCCAGGCCCGATTCAGCGCCAAGGTGAAGCTTACGAGTCAGGACGTCGAAGAAGTCATTAGCAAGCGCCTGCTGGAGAAGAACGACGCAGGTGCAGCCGCCGTCAAGGCGATCTACGACAGAGACTCTGCAAATTTCAAGACGATCTTCGACTTTGTCGACGGGGCAAAGACCTACCGCAATTACGTTGATGAAAGCCGTTTCGTCAACACCTATCCGTTCGTGACGTACCAGATCCCAATGTTCCAGGCCGCCATCGAAGGCCTGTCTGAGCACAACATGTTCGAGGGGAAGAACAGCTCGGTCGGCGAGCGTTCGATGCTCGGTGTCGTCCAGGAGGTTGCCAAACGCATTGGCGGCGAACAGGTTGGCTACCTGGCCACCTTTGACCAGATGTTCGCCGGCATCAGTGCGGCTCTCAAATCTGCCGCCCAAAGTGCCATCCTACAAGCGGAGAAGCACCTTCCCGATCCCACCTCCGACGTGACTATTCTTGCGAACCGTCTGCTCAAGGCGCTGTTCCTGGTCAAGTATGTCGACACCTTCAAAGCCACGCCGCGCAACCTCGCCGTGCTCGTATACGACCGTTTTGGTCTAGACCTCAAATCGTTGGGGGCCTTGGTACAGGAAGCGCTCAACCTGCTGGAAACGCAGTCGTACGTACAGCGCAACGGCAACATCTACGAGTACCTCACGAATGAGGAACAGGAGATTGAGAAGGAGATCAAGGGCGTCGATATCGATTCGTCCGAGGTCTCCAACAAGCTCTTCAAGTACCTCTCATCAGACATCCTGAAGACCCACAAGATGAAGTACGCGAAAAACGGCCAGGACTTCGCCTTCGGATACAAACTCGATGACATCGTCCAAGGCAACCAGCGCGAGCTGACCGTTCACTTCATCACCCCAGAGACGAGTTACACCGACGACGAAATCAAGATGCAAAGCGCAGGTAAAGATGAGCTGCGCGTCTTCCTTGGTCGCGACAAGCGATTGCTCGCTGACCTACGCCTCTTTGTGAAGACCGAGAAGTACACGAAGCAACGCACAAACTCCGGAGCCACGCCGTCGATGCTCGCCATCCTTCAAGCCAAGCAGTTGCTCAACGCCGACCGCGAGAAGGAGCTCATCGAGAGGCTGCGCCAGGCGGTCGGTAACGCGCAGATGATCATCAACGCCTCTGAAGTCACCTCCGGCTCTCAGGAGGCACTGGCACGTGTATCTGATGGATTCCAAGAACTCGTCAGCCGTACCTATACGAGTCTGGGACTTCTTGGCGGCAAGGCGTTTTCAGAGCAGCAGGTCGCTGGTGCCGTTCAGAACGACCAGGGCCTGTTTGGTGTCGAGAATCTGTCGACATTGACCTCGCCCGGGGCCGAAATGGAGTCGTGGATCATCTCCCAGACCAACCTCGGCGAACAGGTAACAGTCAAGAAAATCGTCGGCCGGTTCGAGTCAAAGCCATACGGCTGGAACCTCGGCTCGATCGAAGTTGTGCTGGGCTGGCTGGTCGGGACCGGAAAGATAGCCCTCAGTGTCGATGCCACCCCGGTGGTACGTACCGAAGCCGCTGCCCTAATAAAAAACACCGCCAAGCAGCAACACACGGTCGCCGCTCCACAAAAGGCATACGACACAACGAAAGTGGCAGCGTTCAAGAAGTTCTGCACCGACTTCTTCGATGAAGGCGCGGTGCCGAGCGACCCCGCGGAACTCGCTCGGTTCGGCAAGGACAAGCTCGCAGCCAGACGTGAGGAAATCAACGCACTCGTCAGCACCAGCCGGTACCCGTTCGTCAGCCAGCTCGCTGCAGTCGTAGCGCTTCTAGACCAAGTCATCGGCAAGCCCGCTGACTGGTACCTTGCCGAATTCAAGACGGCCGACGAACTCCTTGAGGCCAAGGCAGACTTAATCGACCCCATCAAGGCCTTCCTCAAAGGTCAGCAGGCCAAGATCTTCGACGAGGCAACTGCGCTGCTCACCGCCAATGCGGGTAACCTCGCATACCTCCCCGAAGGCAGCGATGACAACGTCAAGACGCTGCTCGCTGACCCCGATGCTTTCCGAGGCAACAAGATGAGCCAACTCAAGGCAGCATCGGACACCCTCAAGAGTCTGCTTGATGGCAAAGTCGATAGTGCCCGCACGGCAGTGAAGAGCGCGGTCGAGGCCAAGCTTGAGAGTCTGTTGTTGGAGCACTTCTACAAAACAGCAACGGCCGAAGCTCAAGACGCAGCAGTCGACACCGTGAACACGCTTCTGTCGACGCTCGAAGGTCAGAACCTTATCGCTGTCGTTCACCAGGCTGGTAGCCAGTTCGAATCCGTCACCTATCCGGGCCTGATCGACCAACTCACCAAGTCCGCCGACACCGGCGGCAAGCCCCAGAAGCCCACGGTCGCCGTCGCCAGCATAAAGGCGGCGGGAGGCCCCGCCATTGTCGAAACCGAGCCTGACGTTGACGACTACCTCGCCGCACTACGGGTCTCTCTAGTGCAGGCGATCAAAGAGAACCGGATTGCGACCTGATGGAAACCGCACCACTCAAGGCCTTCGCGACGTCAGCCCGCACCGAACTGATCCGCGAAGTCACCGCGCGAATCACGGCCGTCCTCGGCCAAGGATCGCCCGAGCGAGTTGAAAATCCCGCGACAGTCGCCGGTCTGGAGAAAGAAGTCGCCGCTAGCGGAGGCGGCGATAAAGGCAAGGCGCACGTGGCCGACAAAGTTGCCTACACCTGGTTCAACCGGATCGTTGCCCTGAGGTTCATGGACGCCAACGGATACACGGGTATCGGTGTGGTCTCGCCAGCCGCCGATCAAGTCGGCCAACCCGAGGTGCTTGCTGCCGCAAAACGCGGGCAGATCGACAAAGAGGTCGTGTCCAACGATCGAAGCATGGCCGCCATTGCCGGCCTGCTCAATGGCACTCGGCAATCGCGCCCGGGGGTGGACGCCCAAGCGGAAGCCTACTCGCTACTTCTCGCGGCCTATTGCCAGTTCTGGCATAAGGCAATGCCCTTTATGTTTGAGCGCCAGGGCGATTTTACCGAACTATTAATACCTGCCAACTTGTTGGCCAGTGACTCGGTGCTCACTCGTTCGGCTGATGTTCTGAGCGAGGACACCTGCAAGGACGTCGAAGTCATCGGCTGGCTCTATCAGTTCTACATTTCTGAGCGCAAAGCCGAAGTCTTCGCCGGTTTCAAGAAGAACAAAAAGGCTGGCGCGGATGAAATCCCCGCCGCTACACAACTTTTCACTCCGCACTGGATCGTGCGCTACCTCGTCGAGAACTCACTTGGCCGTCTATGGATGCTGAACAGACCGACCTCGGGGCTCGTCCAGCGAATGGACTACTACATCGCTCCGATCGAAGAGGAGGCGAACTTCCTCAAGGTTATGCAACCCGAAGAGCTGACAGTGATCGATCCGGCATGCGGCTCGGGGCACATGCTGACCTACGCCTTCGACCTGTTGTACGCGATCTACGAGGAGGAGGGTTACGCGCCGTCCGATATTCCGGGCTTGATCCTCGCAAACAACCTCTACGGCACCGAGATTGACCCCAGGGCAGGGGCTCTCGCTGCGTTCGCGCTGACGATGAAGGCTGCGAGCAAGCGGAAGCTGTTCCTCAAAGTCCCAGTCGAGCCGAATATTTCTGTGATAGAGCGGATTTCGTTCAGCCAGGACGAGTTGAACTTCCTCGTAACCAGCGATGGGGATCGTTTCGAGGAGGAATCCCATTGGAATCAGTTCTCGGAGGCAGATTTCTTCGGTTCACTAGTTAAGCCAAATCACGAATCAACTGCGTGTCTCTCGCGCCATGTCGCGACTCTCGATAATGACGGCGACATGTATAAGGCCTCCGCCATAGATAGGGCGCTGCGTGTCGACCGGCATGCACGGTGTCTCGACAACCGTTACGCAGTCGTTGTTGCCAACCCGCCCTACATGGGCAGTAGAAACATGACCCCACAGCTTGCCGAGTTTGCGCAGACGTGGTTCCCCGACTCAAAGTCAGATCTCTGTGCAATGTTTATCGAGAGATGCCTATCTCTGGTGAAGCCAAATGGATTAGTCGGAATGGTGACGATGCATGCGTGGATGTTCATCGCGTCATTCGAGAAGCTTCGTGCGCGCCTGCTGTCCGAAACTGGGTACCGATCCATGGCGCACCTCGGCACGGGAGCGTTTGATTCGATCGGCGGCGAAGTCGTAGCGACGACAGCATTTGTTTTATCCAATGGACCCAGTCCAGATAGTTCGGGCGTCTTCGTACGACTCGTTGACGAGCGCGGGGAGACTGGGAAATCTGCGGCACTGAGGAACGCGGTTGTTGCCGAGGGACCCGCCGAATGGACCTTCGTCCGCCGTCAGGCGATCTTCCGTCGTATTCCAGGATGCCCAATGTCCTACTGGCTGGACTCAAGTTTCCTTCGTGCTTTCGAGGAACCATCCCTGGGGAGATTCATCACTACGGAGGGACAAAACAAGACCGCAAATAACGACCGCTATCTTCGGTACCACTGGGAGATCAGTCGAACCAGTCTCGGAGCCGAGAACCGTTGGATTCCATACGCAAAGGGTGGAAAGTTCCGAAGGTGGTATGGAAACGTAGAGTATGTCGTCGATTGGTCGGATGCCGCTCGCTCCGAGTACCGACGTAACCCTTCGTGTCGGATCATTTCCCCGGAGTTCTGGTATCGCGAAGGCGTTACCTGGAACGGAATCTCTCCGAAGGGGACCGGATTTCGATTTTTGCCGCCTGGCGGAACTTTCGATATGGGTGGTCCGACCGCGTTTCTCAGTTCTGGTGCGGATCTGTACAGCACCATCGGATTCCTTAATTCTGACTTTGTTGAGACAGCGTTGCAGGCAATGAACCCGACGATAAACATGCAACTCAAGGACGTCAGGGCGCTTCCATTCCCTGACCGCGCAGCGTCGCACGCCGTCTTGACCGACTTGGCGACTGAATGCATCGAGATTTCACGCACCGATTGGGACGCGCTGGAAACCTCGCTTGACTTTCATCTTCCGTCCACGCGCTCCGACGGAGGCGACTGCATCAGCCTCCGCCGAATTTTCGATGACCTGGCGCGAAGTCAACGTGAAGTTGTGGCCAGGATGTCGGAGCTAGAGGCCCGGATCGACGCGGTTGTTAACGAGGTGCTCCAGCGCCCCGCCGGCGGCCGGCGTAAGCCATCAACGTCAATCACGCTTTGGGCGAATCCTGACTACCGCTACGAGCGCGAGCTCGACGTACTAGAACGAGAACGCGCACGCGCGAAAGATCACATGGCCGATCTAGCTTCCTATGCCATCGGCTGCATGTTCGGCCGTTACAGCCTTGACGAGCCTGGGCTGATCCTCGCTGACCAGGGCTCGACACTTCAGGATTACCTAGCCAAGGTGTCGTCACCGACTTTTACGCCCGACGCGGACAACGTTATTCCGATCGTCGACGGGGATTGGTTCGAGGACGACATCGTGGGGCGCTTTCGCCAGTTTCTGCGAGTTGCGTTCGGCAACAAGCACTTCGAGGAGAACCTAAACTTCGTCACCGAGTCACTCGGTGTGAAGAACCTTCGCGAGTACTTCATCACAAAAGCAGGAAGGTCGAAGTTCTATGACGACCATGTCCAGCGGTACAAGAAGCGCCCGATCTACTGGCTGTTCTCAAGCCCCAAAGGGTCGTTCAACGCGCTGATTTACCTACATCGCTACGCGCCGTCCACGGCGTCAACAGTGCTGACCTACTTGCGTGAATATGTGACCAAGCTTGAGTCGAGCCTCCAGCAGCTGGAGCGCGCCGGTAACGCCAAGGAGTCAGACCGCCTGCGCAAGATTCTCGTCGAGCTGAACGAGTACGAGCACTACACGCTCTATCCGAAGGCTTCCGAGAACGTTGTCATCGACCTGGACGACGGGGTGAAGGCCAACTATCAAAAGCTCGGCGGAGCTCTACGGAAAATCGCCGGACTGGAGTCTTCGGGTGACTGAGATGAACTCGGTCAAAGACGCCATCAAGAACCGGCTGGCCGCGCAGCGAGTCGTGTTCTGGCACGACCCTTCCGGCGAGTACGACGCAGACGTCGAAGCGCTCGAACTCGGCGCCGTGAACGTCATTCGCGTGCATGGCAACGAATTCGGCGTGAAGAGCACGATCCTCGCCGATCACGTCACCCAGCATCTCGTCTATCGCTCGGGTGAGATACCGCGGGGCACGGGCAACTGGCTGCTGGACCTTGAGTTGGCCTACGGGGTGTTTACCGCAGACAAAACGTCCATGCTCCAACAAGAATTCGGGCTTAGTGATCCCGCGCTGGCTGCCGTCATCGAGCAACACCAGAATTTCTTCGGCGCCAGCTCTCGAAAGCTCGCACTGGCGAGGCTACTTGCCCCAGGGGACGACGCTGCGAAGATGCGAGCCAAGATGTCCCAGGTTCTCGTCAAGTCCTCAGGACACACGCTGACCGACATAGTTCGCGAACTCCTCGCCGAGAACGCCGTGAACAAGCGGGCCAAATTCGACGACCTCGCGGCATTCGGACTCGACCAGTTCCTTTGGGACGGCCTGGCGAAGATCTATAGATACTCGGGCAGCAGCCCAACCATCGACGACTTCGTGCTGTGGGTGTACGGCCGGGCGATCGAAGACTTCGCGTCAGAAACGCCCGGCGAGTTCCGAAACATCCGGATTGACTTCAACAGTCTGCGCTATGACGTTCGGACACAGGGCATGATGGCGACGCTCGCCTCACGAGCGGCCGATGCCCTTGACCTGAAGTCAAAGATCGAGCACCGCGACTTCCGCGAACTAGTCCCAGTCACTACCTTCGAGGAAATCGACCGCAAGATCATCGTCGATCTCGCGGCCGCTGTTGCGGCCCAGTCGGTAACACCCCGAGAGGTAGCCGAAACGGTACGGCAGCGTCAAGACAGCCTCTGGAAAGACAAGTACGCCAAGTTGTACGAGGCAACCCAAAGCGCCTCCGAGCTCCTCGCGGCCATTGCTGCCTTGCCCGACACGATCCCATCGATGGACGCCGGCCTGCAGAAGTACCAGTCCGAATGGTTTCGAATCGACCAGCATTACCGCTGGTTCACGTTCGCCTACCAAACCGCCGAATTTCAGAAGCCTCTCGAAGCCCTGAAGGCTGAGGTGGACAAGCAATATGCAAACAACTTCCTCCACTACTTCGGCGGGTTGTGGCAGCAGACGCTGGAGCTGACCGGCGAGTGGAAGTCCGTTTCCACTGCGCCTCAGAGCAAGTTCTTCGACAACCACGTCACGCCGATCGTCAAAGACGGCCGGACCAAAGCTGTAGTCATCATCTCGGACGGTATGCGTTACGAGGTCGCCGAGGAACTGACCTCGCTGATTCGCAGTGAGAACCGATTTGATGCCTCGCTCTCGGCGGTGCTCGGAATGCTACCGAGCTACACCCAGCTTGGCATGGCCGCGTTGCTGCCTCAGTCGGCGTTAGAGCTCGATCCAGAGGCACTTCCGGTACTTGCGGACGGGAAGCCCACGAATGGAACTGCAAACCGCGACAAGATATTGCAAGCGGTAAAGGGCCGTGCCATCTCAGCCGCAGACGTGCTGGCAATGCCCGGGGACGAACTGCGTGACCTCTACAAGCAGCACCGAATTTTCTACGTCTACCACGACCGCATCGACGCGGTCGGCGACAAAGCCGCCACTGAACGCACGGTGTTCCAGGCGGCCGAGGACACCCTGCGCGAATTGGTGCTGCTCGTAAAGAAGTGGACGAACGCCAATGCCACAAACATCGTGATCACCGCGGACCACGGGTTCCTTTACCAAGACACCCCGCTGGAACAGGCCTACTACGTCTCCGAGCCGCCGCAAGGGGAGGCAATCACCAAGACCAATCGGCGGTATGTGCTGGGCCGGTCTCTGAAACCCTCGCCTGCGTTCATGACCTTCACCTCACCTCAGGCCGGACTGGTCGGCGACATTGACATTCAAATCCCCAAGTCCATTCACCGAATCCCACAACCCGGCGCTGGCACTCGATACGTTCACGGTGGCGCGTCGCTGCAGGAGATTGTCGTGCCAGTCATCGCCGTCAACAAGAAGCGCAGGAGCGACATTCGGCCAGTCGAGGTCGACCTCATGCCGGAAACCGACAAGATCACGACCGGACAGCTCGCCGTCAAGCTGCTTCAACGCGAGGCGGTTACTGACAAGATCCAGCCACGTCAGGTCCGGCTCGGCATCTACGCAGGAGAGACGCCGATCTCGGACCAGCCGGTACTGACCTTTGACAGTTCCTCAGCCGACCAGCGCGAGAGGTACCAGTCGGTAACGCTATTTCTGACGCAGGACGCGGATGATGTCAATAACCGCAACGTCGAGCTTCGGTTGGAGGAGCGCATCCCCAACACAAACCAGTGGAAGACGTTCTCAAAAGCCAACTACACCATCAAGCGTTCGTTCATGACGGACTTCGACTTCTAGCGGGTGACAAGTATGACCGAGCAGAAAGACCTAGCCGTAGCGGATGACGACTACTCGGATGGCTTGACTGGCGTACCCACGTCAGTCCCTCCCCAGAAGTCAGCACTTGACGAGAAGATCAACGATGTCTTCGGCGGCGCGGTCGTGCGCAAGGATCTGGTGAAGGCCGTCAAGGGCAACGCAATTGTGCCGTCATTCGTGTTGGAGTACCTGCTGGGTCAGTACGCGGCTTCCGACGACGAGGCGACTATTCAGGCGGGCATCGAGAGCGTCCGCAAGATCCTCGCCGACCACTACGTCCACCGCAACCAAGCCGAACTCGTGAAGTCTCACATCCGCGAAAAAGGTCGTTATCGCGTTATCGACAAGGTCCAGGTCCAGCTCAACGAAAAGGACGACACTTATGATGCCGAGTTTGCAAACCTCGGCATCAAGCAGGTAATCGTCGCGCCGGCGACGATCAAGGCCCATCCCAAGCTGTTAGTCGGCGGCGTCTGGTGCATCTGCGACATCGAATACCAGCACAGTGACAACGCCCGCGTGGTCCCGTGGGTCCTGGCCTCCATCAAACCGATCCAGCTCTCAAACTTTGACTTCGACGGCTATGTCGCCTCGCGTCGCAAATTCACGACCGACGAGTGGATCGATCTGCTGGTCCAGTCCATCGGCTTCAACCCCGAGATGTTCGGCCGACGTGCCAAGCTAATCCAACTCGTGCGGCTTATCCCGTTCGTTGAACGCAACTACAACCTCGTCGAGCTAGGCCCCAAGGGCACAGGTAAGTCGCATATCTTCTCGGAGTTCTCGCCACACGGCATGCTCATCTCTGGTGGCGAAATCACCGTTGCAAAACTATTCGTGAACAACTCCAACGGACGGCTCGGGCTGGTTGGTTACTGGGACGTTGTGGCATTCGACGAGTTCGCGGGCAAGAAGAAGCGCACTGACAAGGCGCTCGTCGACATCATGAAGAACTACATGGCGAACAAATCGTTCTCCCGTGGTGTCGAAACTCTCGGCGCTGAAGCATCAATGGTGTTCGTGGGCAACACGTCCCACAACGTTCCGTACATGCTCAAACACTCGGATCTCTTCGACGAACTTCCCGAGAGCTATCACGACTCGGCCTACCTCGACCGCCTACACTTCTACATCCCCGGATGGGAGGTCGACACCATCCGCAGTGAGATGTTCTCCGAGGGTTACGGTTTCGTTGTCGACTACATCGCAGAAGTGCTCAAGTCTATGCGTGACTCGGACTTCTCCGACCGCTACCAACAGCATTTCACGCTCGGCTCCGATATCTCCACCCGCGACCGCGACGGCATCCACAAGACCTTCTCCGGCCTGATGAAGATCCTCCACCCGCACGGTGAGGCGACCAAGGACGAGATCGAGGAGATCCTGCGCTTTGCTGTCGAGGGCCGCAAACGCGTCAAAGACCAAATCCTCCGCATCGACTCCACAATGGCTGACGTCAAATTCGGCTACATAGACAAGGCCGACGAATGGCGTTCTGTCACAACGCTCGAAGAGGATGAATACCCGGCCTACTACCACCACCGCCGGCAAACGGACGACGAATCCGGTGGCTCCTCAGACGGTGAGGAACCCAACTCTCCCGCTACTACGACCATTGATGAACCCCCGAAGCCTAAGCCGCTGTTCGAGGGGCATCGAGAGTTCCAGGAGAACCAGCGGGGTGTCTCCTACGACAATCTGCTGCTGCCGCACCTGCGCGGGGCCGTCGAAATCATTATCGTCGACCCCTACATTCGCGCACCGCACCAGGGCCGTAACCTCGTCGACTTGCTCGCCGTGCTGGCGTCTGCGAAGGACCCCGCCGATGAGATCTCTGTAACGCTGGTGACCAAAGAGGACAAGCCGGAGTACCAGCAGCAACAGCTGTTGATGCTTAAGGCGGTTCAAGACGGGGCTGCCTCAGTCGGAATCAAGTTCAACGTCCAGTGGAACGAGTCAATTCACGACCGGTCCATCCGGACGGACACAGGTTGGAAGATCCTCCTCGGCCGAGGACTCGACATCTTCCAGAAAGGCTCGGGCAGCCAGTTCGACATCGGCTCCCGCCGCCAGGAGTTCAGGCAGGTCGTCGCGTTCGGAGTGACCTACATCCGGGAGCCTGGCTTATGACTTGAACCATTCCGTATCCGTGCTCGCACTTTCAATCCCGAGAAAGACGCCAAATGTCATTACCTGTCATCGAATTCAGATACCTTGCCCAGATCTATTCCCCCTTCAGTGGAATCCCTGCAGGTTTGGATGATGAAGGAGTAGACCATGAAGACCCCACACTGCTGTTCGTCTACTCCGGGATGGGCAGTGCATGGGCCTACGTCAGCCCCCGCTTCCCAACCGAGCTAACAAGGTTCATTGACAACCTGGAGCCCGATGAAGTCGCAGAGAGTCTCGAGATCGACGCGGGAATCATGCTTGTCGTGGACACCGACTGGAACGGCATCGACTACTACGCTTTCGCTCCTGCAGATAGCGACATCAGATTCGCCGAGGGCGTTGAGTTCACTGGGAGTGCAGCCCAGTTACCACAAGAGGCTTGAGCCAAGAAGTTTCACGCACGTGATCAGATTGAGGTCGGAGGTGTAGCTCCAGTGGAAGGGAACCCGCGAGGTGTGAGCCAAGTGTTCGAAAGCGGAGAGCAGCAAGTGATCCCCGCCTTCCAGCCCATCCATTTGGAGCTCGACGAGGACCAATCGATGCCCGTGCGAAAAGAACGTTACGCGGAGGGCCGGAAGTCATGCGCCTGAACAAAGTCGTCCTGCTCGACTACAAGACGATCGACACCCTTTCATTCGAAGCGGGACCGCTGACGGTGCTGTTCGGAAAGAACAACGTAGGCAAGTCCAACATCATGAGGGCCATCTACGAGGTTCTGGAGCCAGAATTGGCGCGGGAGAAGGCGGGTGAGCACGGACGGCTAGCCGATAAAGGCGCGATGTTCTGTCAGTTGGATGAGAACGTTGACTTCGATGACGAAGTCAGCTCTGCCGTAAGTGAGGTCGTAAAGCTGTCGAACAATCCGGCAGTGGCCTTTCTAGACTCGTCACAAAGCCATCGGCTTCTCGCTGCTGACCCGACGGATCTGTACCTCACCTGTCACGCGCTGGCGAGAGAGCATGCAGCAACCGAAAGGGTTGAGGAGATCTGGGAACGGATCTCGGAGGTGACCACTGGCGGGCCGAGGTTGTCCGCTGTCGCGGTTGATTGGGAATTTACCGAGATTCATACGCGGGTGGATGCGGCGATTTCAGAGCTAGCCGACGAGTACTTGTTTGAAACCCCGGACGGCAAGAAAGGTTCTGCAAAGCACCTATTCGGAGCGATCTGGCTGGAGCCGTACGGTGACGGGTGGCGAGTGCGGCCGGCGATGACTGAGTGCGCCGCACGGTTGTCCTCGCTGGCAAGTGACTTGCTTCCAGACTTTCTAGACGGCGCTATCGATGTCGATATACAACCACCGTTTGTCTGGCACGCCGGAGGGCAGACAAACGTCGGATACGTGGAGCGGAGCGGGCCGAGGCGCTGGGAACAGGCTGACGCCTACGGGCAGGGGACCGCGCGGTGGCTTGCAGCCGCAGTGCAGATCGCACTACATCTAATGGCCCGCTACCCCGAATTGAAAAACCTTCGCGACACGAAACAAAAGCAGTTCTCGGGGTCGATCTTGTTGATCGACGAACCTGAAGCCCATTTACATCCGGCAGCTGTCGCCAGCACAGTTCGTTGGTGCCGTCGCATGGTCGAACTCGGTTTCACCGTAGTCGTTGCGTCTCATCATGACGAATACCTCAGAGCAGCTGGCGATGACGTCAGTCTTGTGCACGTCACCCGCGACACCCGATCTGGCCGGACTGAAGCCCGGTCACTGCCTTCGGCCCGCACCACGAGGCTGTTAGAGCTGGCAGAAGATGTGGGTATGAACCCCGCGGCAGCCCTCGCGCTTCACCGTGCAGTTTTGTTCGTCGAGGGGCCCCTCGACGAAGCGGTGCTGCTTGAATACGCCGAGCTGGAACTCGATGCCGTTGGCGTCAAGGTGATCCCCATTCACGGCACGAAGAACCTTGAAGGTTTGGTCGCTGTCGAACTTGTGACCGAGCTCGGCATCAACATGGGAGTGCTGACCGATGCGACAGATCCTGCGACGATGGCGGAAAGATCGGGCAGAAAGCGATCCTCGGAAGAACGAAAAGTATTGAAGGTCTTGCAGATCGCACGTGAGAAGGGTCTGTTGGAACCGGTTGTGTTCGGCGTGTCCGAAGCTGACCTCTTGTTCGCGCTCCCGACAGAAGGCATTCGGGATTACCTCCAGGGACCATTCCCTGAATGGGCGGCACTCGTTGCCGAATGCCGTCAGGCTCTCGGCAAAGGTCCGTCCGACTCCGTGAACTGGAAGGCCTACGCCCAAGAACACTACGGTCTGCCAATCGCGACAGCGGCAGGGGTACGCCACATCGTCCGTGCACTGGATCTTGCGAACGTGCCTCTACCGTCTATTCGCCGGGTCGTCGACGAGGTCGTCGATTGGGCAAAGGGGCGATCCTCGATGACCGGGAACTGATAGCCATCGCTTCGCGTAGATCCACACATGGTGGGGAAGTTCGATGGGCGTCAGTCGGTAGGCTCACCGAGCCCGAAAATCAACACCGCCGCCATCCCGCACCGGGACGACGAGTTCGGCTTTAACCGCCACGAACCCCCGAAGAGTGGTATCCAGCGCGGAGAAGAAGTGCCGCAGCTTCCCCCAACACAACGCTGACCAAGAAGAGCATCGCGTCTCGGAACTCCGCTCCATGCCATCGGGTTCCGCTCGGTGTGGCAGCAAGCCCGTCGCTTACTGAGAGGTGGTGAGCCAACTCATGCAAAACCGTGCTCTCGCGACCAAAGACCCTGTTCTCCATGGGAATTGCCACGGTCGCGGTCGAAGGCTCGTAATGCGCGCTACTTTGCCCGCGGCGTTCTCTCACGCGGACCGGACCGGCGTTGGGGTACTTTTCGCTGACGGAGTCCAACGCCAGCACCGTGTCGACGTACCCCTGTACCGAAGGTATGTCGGCGAATCGCTTCTGAATGGGAACGTATATGTGGGAACCGTGGAAGTTCACAATTCCGCCCCTGTCGAGAACGGCGGACCACTGGTGTTCGGCCCCGTAGACCGCGGATGCGCTCACTTCCTACGCCTACCGCCCATTGGAGAGACGTTGGAGCCCGGCATCGGATCTGGGTCTTCGAGTGCGACATCGGTAATAATGGCGTCAAGTCGTGCACTGGCGGTGGCATAGAGCATCTGTAGAGCGGCAACCGTTCGTGCGAGGTCACGGGCCGCGCCCTCCCAATGAGTGGCTCGCGTCTGTAGGTCGCGGTTCTTCTTCTTGAGGTCGTCGACCTGCTCTTCGAGCGCTACCTCGTTGGGGGAACGGAGGGAGCATGTCCCGAGTCGCGTGGAATTTGGGTGACGATCCACGATGAACTCTAGGCGGCGGCACCGACAGATTTGGTGTCGGCGCCGGTGTCGGGGTGAGCGTGTCGGCGCAGGGCGTCGACGAGC